>Ga0079226_10000007_pt1 | contig 116148 bp, 111 predicted proteins | sample Poulit2014_FD_76345 | JGI IMG/M metagenome (GOLD analysis project Ga0079226, IMG submission 76345) | Agricultural soil microbial communities from Georgia to study Nitrogen management - Poultry litter 2014 | ecosystem: Environmental > Terrestrial > Soil > Agricultural land | place: USA...
ATCCGGTCCACCGATGCCGGTCTTGTTGATGAGCCTGCTGAGCAGGAAGTTGATGATCGCCCCGGCAATCAACACGCCGATGAAAATGACACCGAAGGCGACGGCAATGCGGATCGAATCGGAGTCGATCCACCGCTCGAACCAGCCCGAAGCGGCAATGGCCGAGCGGTAAGCCACATAGAAAGCCAGTATCCAGGCTGCAAGACCCACCACTTCACGCAGAAAGCCGCGAAAGAAGCCGACCACCGCGGACAGCGCAATGACACCCAGAATGACAAAATCAGCCCAGTTCAACTCGTCCCCTCATGTCCGGTTTGTCGTTGGCGGCGTACTGCATAATCACTTGACCTGCTGCACCAGGACATTCTGCCCCTGCGAACGCAATTCGCCGGCTATGTTGTCAGCCGATGCTTCGCTGTCGAACGGCCCGATGCGCACCCGGTACCAGGTCTTACCGTCAATTTCTGCCGTGGTGTAGAAGGCCTCGAAACTGCTCTGCAGCTCCTGTGCCAGCGCTCTGGCGTTGTTCCGGTCATCGAAACTGGCCACCTGCACGACCCAGTCTCCGGCGGCGGCGCTGCGCTGCAGCGAGGCCGCATCATTTGCCGCGGTCGTCTCGCCATCGGTGGCGGACGCATCGGCAGCCGATTCCGCAGCGCGTTCTGTCGATGACTCTTCGGCTTGCTGCGCTGATTCATCCGTCTGCGGCTTGCTGTCACCGGCATGGTCCGCACCTGCGGACTGCGCCGTCGGTGTCTCGATCTTGAAGCCCGGCTTGCTTTGCGTTTCCTGTTCTTGCGCGGCATCTGTCGTCGGTTGGCGTGCAGTTGAAGTGGCGGCAGAGGTTGTCGATGCTGCCTGCGTATCTCTGTGCTCGCGGTCGGATGTACTGCTGATGCGAATATCGCCCGAGGAGGTGATTTCGTATTCACGCATGGGCGTTTCATCAGCCGCCGGCCCGCCTCTGGACATGCAGCGCACCAGCAACAGCGGCAGCAGGACACCAAGCAGAATCAGCACGCCGGCACCGACAATGCGTTTTCTTGCCGCCTCCTGCATCAGTCAGACCTCTGCCCGTGCAAGGGCGACAGTGAAAAATGATCCGCAAACAACGATACGGTCTCCCGGTTGTGTACTTGCTCGCACCATGGCCAGAGTGGCATCCGGCATGCCCGCAGGCTGTACGCCATGGCCCATGCGCCCAGCCAGAGCGGCGCTGTCCAGGCCGCGCGGGCTCACCGACGCAAGGTCGGCAGCATACATGCAGTCGGCCAGCGGTGCCAGCAGCCGTGTCACGGCCTCGACCGGCTTGTCGGCAAGCATGCCGACGACGACATGCGTGGCGCCGGGCACGGGGTTGGCCTGCAAGTAGTCGACCAGTACAGCCATGGCTTCGCAATTGTGGGCGACATCGTAAATGACGGGCACGCGGCCATCATCCACCACTTCACAGCGGCCCCGCAACTGCCGGCAGTCTGCAGCGGCCTGCTGCACCGACCCGGACGGCAACGGCAGTTCGCTGAGCAGTGCTGTCACGGCAAGGGCCGCGGCCATGTTGTCGGCCAGCACATGTGGCGGTAGCACCTGCGGCCACTCGAGTCGAGCGCCGCTGCGGCCGTGCCAGTGGCGCAGGCCGATGTCGAAGTCCCGACCGATGAGGTGGAATGTCGCGCCCACTGTGTCGGCATGCTGCTGCAGCACCGGCGGCGGCGCACGATCGGCACACACGACCGGCCGATCCGGGCGCATGACGCCGGCCTTTTCGCACCCGATCGCCTGGCGGTTGTTCCCCAGCCAGGCGGCATGATCGAGGCCGATGTTGGTCACCAGCGCCACGTCGGCATCAATGATGTTGACGGCATCGAGCCGGCCGCCGAGGCCGACCTCGAGGACGGCATAATCGAGCCGACTGCGCTGGAACAGCCACAGGGCTGCCAGCGTGCCGTATTCGAAATAGGTCAGCGCCGTGTCCCGCCGCGCCCGTTCGACTGCAGCGAAGGCGACACACAGATCGGCATCCGCCACGGCCGTGCCGTCAACGCGCACACGCTCGTTGTAGCGCCACAGGTGCGGCGACGTGTAGGCACCGACACGATGACCGCGACACCGCAGCAATGCCTCGATCAGATGCACGCAGCTGCCCTTGCCGTTGGTGCCTGCCACCACCACGCAGTGTGGCGCGGGAGTCAGCACATCCAGGCGCGCCGCCACCTGCCGAACCCGTTCCAGACCAAGAGCGATATCCTGCGCGTGCAGCGTTAGCTTCCAGTCCAGCCACTCTGCCAGCGTGCCACCGAATGGCGCCTCGGCTGCACTGTGAACGATGCTGTCGCTTGTTGCGGGCTGCATGTGTTCGACGGGATCTGGCTGCTGCTGCCTACTCTGCCGGCTGTTCGCCGGTGTCTTGCGTATCGGTGGCGGCATGCGCTTCCCGCTCCGCTTCCGTGTCGGGTTCCGGTGCGGGCGTGTCCTGCACGACTTCCGCCTCCGGCTGGGTCACCCCGCACAGCGCCGACAGCAGTGTGTGGATGCGGTCGCGCAGATCGCCGCGTTCAGTGATCATGTCGATGGCACCGTGCTCGAGCAGGAATTCGCTGCGTTGAAAGCCTTCCGGCAGGGTTTCACTGACGGTCTGCTCGATCACGCGCGGACCGGCAAAACCCACCAGCGCGCCCGGTTCGGCGATGTTAACATCGCCCAGCATGGCGTAACTGGCAGCGACGCCGCCCATAGTCGGATGCGTCAGCACGGAAATGTACGGCAGGCCGCGCTCGGCAAGCCGTGTCAGCGCGGCGCTGGTCTTACCCATCTGCATGAGGGAGAACAGGCCCTCCTGCATGCGTGCACCACCGCTGGCGGAGAACAGGACCAGGGGGCATTCGTGTTCCACGCTGGCATCGGCCGCCTCGACGATCGCCTGGCCGACCACACTGCCCATGGAACCGCCCATGAAGCCGAAATCAAGCGCCCCGGCCACCACCGGCATGGCTTTCAGCATGCCGCGCATGACAACGATGGCTTCCTTTTCGCCGGATTTCTTCTGCGCCTGGTTGAGACGGTCGCGATACTTCTTGCTGTCGCGGAACTTGAGCGGGTCCAGCGGCTCCAGATGGCCGCTGATCTCCTCGCGGCCATCTTCATCGAGAAAGATTTCCAGGCGCTGCCGGGCGCGCAGTCGCTGATGCGCATTGCATTTCGGGCATACCTGCAATGAGCGTTCCATTTCGACGCGGTACAGCACCGCACCGCAGTTGTCGCACTTGGTCCAGACCCCTTCCGGTACGCCCTTCTTGGCAGACACGTCGCTTTTCATCTGCGACGGCATGATTTTCTGCAGCCAGCTCACGCGTCTTCCTCTCCTTCAACTGTCTGTGCATCCATGGCTTCGCGCATGCTGCGCAGTGTCTGCGCCACGGCTTCCAGCATGCGTGTCTCGTCGGCGCGGTGACGGGCGATCTCCTGCACCAGCGCACTGCCGACGACCACGCCATCGGCGACCTCTGCCACGGCAGCGGCGATGGCCGGCGTGCGCACACCGAAGCCGACCGCGACAGGCAGGTCGGAATGCCTGCGAATACTGTCGACATGCCCGGCTAGTTCGTCCACGGCGATGCGATCCGCTCCGGTCACGCCCTTGAGGGACACGTAATAGATGAAACCGGCGCCGTGCGCGCACACCTGCGCCATGCGCTGCTCACTGGTGGTCGGCGCCACGAGCGTGATCGGATCGAGCTGCTGTGCGGTCAGAGCCGGCAATACATCCGGCGCTTCGTCGGCGCTCAGATCCACTGCCAGGATGCCGTCGACGCCGGCGGCGCGTGCGCGAGCCGCGAACGCATCATGGCCAATGCGCTCGACCGGGTTGAGATAGGTCATGATGACAATGGGCGTGGCCGCATCGTCGGCGCGAAAGCGCGTGATCATGTCGAGCACGTCAGCCATGCTGGTACCGTGCTGCAGAGCGCGCTCACAGGCACTCTGTATCACCGGGCCGTCCGCCATGGGATCGGAGAACGGTACGCCGACCTCGATCACGTCGGCGCCGGCGGCGACTAGTGCGTGCATGATGCCCACCGTGGCGCCGGGATGCGGATCACCAGCCGTGATATAGGGGATGAGCGCCTTGCGCCCGGCGTCACGCAGTGCGGCAAGACAATCCTTCAGGCGGTTCACAGCGGCACCCCGGTGGCTTCGGCGACGCTCGCCATGTCCTTGTCGCCGCGCCCGGACAGACACACGAGAATGCGTTGCTCGGGGCGCATGCGTGCCGCCAGCTCGCAGGCATGGGCAATGGCATGCGACGATTCCAGCGCCGGCATGATGCCTTCCACACGCGTCAGTTGCTGGAATGCGGCTATGGCTTCGGCATCCGTGGCGTTGACGTATGCCACCCGGCCGATGTCCTTGAGCCAGGCATGCTCGGGGCCGACGCCGGGATAGTCCAGCCCGGCGGAGATGGAATGGGTCGGCAGGATCTGGCCGTGCTCGTCCTGCATGATGTAGGTGCGATTGCCGTGCAGGACGCCGGAACTGCCGCCTTCCAGCGGCGCCGCATGCTGGCCGCCGGACAACCCCTGGCCGCCGGCTTCGACGCCGTAGATCGCCACCTGTTCATCCTCCAGGAAGGCGTGAAACAGGCCCAGTGCATTGGAACCGCCACCGACGCAGGCGACCAGCGCATCCGGCAGCGCTTCGCAGCGTGCCAGCATCTGACGGCGCGCCTCGCGTCCGATGATCGACTGGAAATGCCGCACCAGCGCCGGATACGGGTGCGGCCCGGCAACCGTGCCGATGATGTAGAACGTGTCGTCGACATGCGCCACCCAGTCGCGCATGGCTTCGTTCATGGCGTCCTTGAGGGTGCGCGAGCCGGAGTCGACGCCCTGCACTTCGGCACCCAGCAGACGCATGCGATAGACATTGGTGGCCTGGCGGCGCATGTCCTCGCTGCCCATGTACACCAGACAGCGCATGCCCAGGCGCGCGGCCACCGTGGCCGTCGCCACACCATGCTGGCCGGCGCCGGTTTCCGCGATCACGCGCGTCTTGCCCATGCGCTTGGCGAGCAGCGCCTGGCCTACGGTGTTGTTGATCTTGTGCGCGCCGGTGTGGTTCAGATCCTCGCGTTTGAACCAGATCTGGGCGCCGCCGATCTGCGCGGACAGATGTTCGGCATGATAGATGGGGCTGGGGCGACCGACGAAATCTTCCAGGTCGCGATCCATTTCCGCGGCAAAAGTTGCATCCGTGCGCGCCACCTCGTAGGCGGCCTCAAGCTCCGCCAGCGGCGCCATCAGCGTCTCGGCAACGAAACGCCCGCCGTAGGGGCCGAAATGGCCGCGTGTGTCCGGCAGGTCGCGCCAGCGACCGGCATCCGTGTCACTGCTGATTGTCATGATGTTCCTGTCTGCAACATGTCAGAACGGCCTCGACCAGTGCGTGCATGCGTGCCCCGTCCTTGACGCCGGGCGCCGACTCGACGCCGCTACTGACGTCGACCGCATGGGGCCGGAAACGCCGTATTGCCGCACACACATTATCCGCATCAATGCCGCCGGCCACAATGATCGGCATGGTCGGCATGCGTGCCTGCTCATGCCAGCCGAAGCGCCGCCCGCTGCCGCCGGCATCGCCGGCTCGGTGGGCATCGAGCAGCAGGGCGCCGGCATCATGATACGCCTCCTGCCACGCGGCCAGATCGATTCCGTCCTCCCCCATCGGCACCGCCTTGATGTAGGGCACGCCGAAGCTGCGGCAGAATGCCGCTTCCTCGCGCCCGTGAAACTGCAGTATATCAGGCCGCAGATGCTCGACGACGTGGCTGATTTCCGCCGCCGGGGCATCCAGAAACAGTGCCACGCGGGTGATGAACGGCGGCAGTGCGGCGCTGATCGACTGCGCCTGTGCCAGTGTCACGGCACGCGCACTGGGAGCATGGAACACCAGTCCGACGGCATCCGCGCCGGCCTGTGCCGCCGCCTTGGCATCGGCTGTGGAACACAGGCCGCAGATTTTGGTGCGTACGCGTTTCATGGGGGACAGTTTAACCTGTATGGCGATCAGTCTGTTGTTGCAGGCAAATCGAACTCCGGGGGATAGTGCACCTGCCGCAGACGCAAGCCGCGCGCGGGTGCAGTCATGCCGGCCCGGCGCCGATCCCGCCCCGCCAGCACGGTGGCAATCCAGCCCTCGCTGCGACGGCCACAACCGACCTGCAGCAGGCTGCCGACGATATTGCGCACCATGTGATGCAGAAACGCGTTGGCACGGATGTCGACCTGCAGCCAGTCACCGTAGCGCACGACCTCGATGGCGTGCACGTTGCGAAACGGCGTGCGCGCCTGGCAGCCGGCGGCGCGAAAGGCGCTGAAATCCTGTTCCCCCAGCAGCGCCTGTGCCGCTGCATGCATGCTTGCGCCATCCAGCGGATAGTGGCTGTGATGAACACAATGGCGCCACAGGGCGGTGGGCGCACTGCGATCCAGAATGTGGTAGCGATAGGTGCGCGCCAGGGCGCTGCGGCGGGCGTGGAAGGCGTCCGTTACCGGCACGATCCACAGCACGGCCACATCCTGCGGCAGGTAGCGATTGGTGCCCAGCAGCCAGGCCCGCTGGCGGCGTTGCACCTGTGTATCGAAGTGCACGACCTGCGCCTCGGCATGCACGCCGGCATCCGTGCGGCCACTGGCCACGACCCGAATGGGTGCATCGGCCACCGTCGACAGGGCATGCTCCAGCGTGTCCTGGACATTGGCGACATGCGACTGGCTCTGCCAGCCGTGGTATGCCGTACCGTCATATTCGATGCACGCCGCCCAGCGCATGCCTACAACACCATGCGGGCGAGACGGCGCGGCACGGCGCCGATCGGCAACGGCAGGCAACAGGTTGTCATGCCATCAGGGTACCGATGCCGTGGCGGGTACACCGTGCCGGAACATGGCGGGCGCGGTCGACAGTCGACCGAGGCTGGCAGCGTATGCATCGAATGCATGCCCGGCCTGTGTCCTTTCGCGTGTTGCTGCGCGAGCGCGCAACTGCCCTGCGTGCCTCGGATTCATCGATATTGCGCACAGTCTCCATATCCGGGACGGTCAGACGCGGCCCGGTGCGCAGACGCGCGATACTACCGGCGAAGGCATCCGGACTGGCCTAGTAGAGAGCGTACATCATCTGGTGCACCGATACTTCGCGGGTAACGCAGTTGCGAGGCAATGCCCCATAATGTCTCACCCGCCCGAATCGGCCGTAAGCTCCAGGCTGCGCAGCAGCGTCGCTTGCGGCATGGCTGGCGGCAATCTTCGGCGGCTCCAGAAAGATCGTGTACTGGCGCGACATCTGTCCGGTGGTCGTCTCCGCCACAATCAGCGACTCAAGCAGGAACGTGCGAATCGGCTGTGGCGTGGATAACTGCACTGCAACGCACCATCCTGCGTGTGCGCGTCGATGATGTCCAGCCGGATCATGCCGATCGCCGCGCCACGGCGCAGGCCGGCGCGCTCGTAAGCGGCGGCATCGGCCATGCGCATCTGCGGTGAGCCCTGCTCGATGGCGGACACGGACTCCAGCATCACACGGGCGTCGAGCGGCTCGCCGATGAAGGAGTTCATGTCCAGAGCGCCGAACCCGAGGCTGAAGGCCGCGGATGGCCAGCTCATGATGCAGACCAGCAACAGCCACGCACGGTGGTTTCCGACTGTACCAATCCGCCTACACACGCTGCACCCCGATAATACACGCGAACCAATCGTAACCGATTTGGCGAGTCCATTGGAACACGGCATGCCGGGCAGGATGCTGCCGACGGTCTGCGGAATTCATTATGTTATATTATAACGCTTTCTGATTTCACCAGCATGCAAGCTTATGCAGCAATCCCGCCTGGCCGGTCTGTTCGGTGCCCTGTTGCTCGCTGCCTGTGCATTTGCGGGTAGCGCGGTACAGGCAGCACAACCCGCCATAAGGGTGGTGGCGGCGGAAAGCGTTTACGGCAAGGTCGTCACGGCAATCGGCGGCACGCACGTGCAGGTGACTTCCCTGCTGGAAGATCCCTACGTCAATCCGCATGAATTCGAGGGCACCCCCCGTCTCATGCGCCAACTTGATGAGGCCGATGTCATCATCTTCAATGGGCTCGGCTATGACGACTGGATGCACCAGCTGCTGCAGGGCCTGCCCGCCATCGATGGCGAAGTCATCAGCGCCGGCGAGGCTGCTTCCGCGCTGGTGGCCGCCGACCGCAATCCGCACCTGTTTCATTCCCCTGACGCGATGGCGCTTATCGCCACGCAAATCGCAGAAACACTGTCGCGTCTCGACCCGGCGCACGCGGATGACTATGCCGACGGGCTGCGCCGTTTCCATGCGCGGCTGGAGATGATCCAGGCACGCGCGCGGACGCTGGCCGCGGCCCATGCGGATCTCACAGTCACGGCCACCGAGCCGGTCTACAATTACATGCTCGACCTGCTGGATTACAACATTGTCGACCGGTCACTGCAGAGGGCGACAATGAACGGCAGCCAGCCGGGGGCACGTCAGGTGCGGGAACTGATCCGCGGGCTGCAGGACAACAATGTGCAACTGCTGCTCTACAACCGGCAGGTGCACGGCCAGCTGGCGCGCATGCTGACTGCAAAGGCGCGCCACGCCGGCATTCCGGTGGTTGCCGTCAGTGAGCTGCCACCACCGGATCAATCCTACGCACAGTGGCAACTGGAACAGTTGCAGGCGGTGCAGCAGGCGCTGGATGCACAGCAGTGAACACTGCCGACGATGACATGATCGCACAGGCGCGGGAGCTGGCGGCAAGCCGTGGCGGGCAGCGGGTTTTCGCCGACCTGACCTTCGCCATTCCGGCCGCCGCATTCATCGCCCTGGTCGGGCCCAACGGCTGCGGCAAGACCACCCTGCTGGAAACGCTGCTGGGGCTGGTGCCGCTGCGTGCCGGCTCGCTGCAGGTACTGGGCAAGACGCCCCGCAAGGCACGCGGCGCCATCGGCTACGTGCCGCAGAGCCAGCAACTGGCGCACGACAGCCAGCTGCTCGGCCGCGAGTTCGTCGCCGCAGCCCTCGACGGCCAGCGCCCCGGAATACCGTGGCGGCGTCAGCAAACGGCAGCGGCAGTGGACCAGGCACTGCGCGCGGTGGATGCCCTGCACCTGGCCACACGGAAACTGGCACTGCTGTCAGGCGGTCAGCGCCGGCGCCTGCTGATTGCACAGGCCCTGGTCAACCGGCCGCGTTTGCTGCTCATGGACGAACCGCTGGCGCAGCTCGACCCGGCCGCGCAGATGCACATCATCCGCCTGCTCGACCGGCTGCGCCGTGAACAGGGTGTGAGCGTGATGTGCAGCACTCACGACATCAACCCGTTGGCGCAAGTTGCCGATCGAGCCCTGTATCTGGTTGGCGGGCGCGGTCGCATGGGCACCATTGATGCCATCATGACCGACACCGTGTTGACCGAACTGTACGGTGTTCCCATGCATGTGCTGCACGCGCGCGGTCGTTTCCTCGTCCTGCAGGACAGTGGCGCCAGCGCACAGTGTGCCGAACACGGGAGCACACCGACATGACATGGCCCGAACCGCTGACCTGGCCCTTCATGCAGCATGCCTTTATCGCTGCAGGCTGCATTGCCGTCGCCGGATCCGCGGTGGGCTATTTCGCTATCCTGCGGCGTCAGACTTTCGCCACCCACGCTCTCGCCCACACCGGTTTCGCCGGGGCGGCGGGAGCTGCGCTGATCGGTCTTCATCCGCTGGCAGGCCTGTTCATCGTCGCCTTTGTCGCCGGACTGCTGATGTCGACGCTCGGGGCGCGCCTCGGCGAGCGCGATGTCAGTGTCGGCATGGTGCTCATGTTCGCACTCGGCCTGGGCATGCTGTTCCTGCACATGCACGATGCCAACGCCAATACGGCCATCGGCATTCTGTTCGGCAGCATTCTCGGCATCAACAAGGTCCAGGTGGGGCTGACCGCCGGCATCTCGCTGCTGCTGCTGATCGCCCTCGCTGTGCTGTACCGGCCGCTGCGTTTCGCTTCCATCAATCCGGCCGCGGCCCGCGCACGCGGCGTGCCGCTCGCCGCCATCAACCTGCTGTTCATGCTCATGCTGGCCACGGCCACGGCTGTTGCCGTGCCCATCATCGGCGCGCTGCTGTGCTTTGCCATTCTGGTCGGGCCGGCGGCCACGGCACAGATCTGGACCGGACGCATCGCCAGTGGCCTCGTGCTGAGTGCACTGCTGGCACTGCTGCAGACCTGGGGCGGCCTGCTGGCATCCTATTATCTGGATTACCCGGCCACTTCCTGGATCGCCGGTTTCAGTTTCGCCTGCTATTTCATCAGCCGCTTGTGTGCACCGCAGTTGCACGACAGCCTGCGGCCGGTGCGCGGCTACAGGTAGTCGGCGATCAGGTGCTCGGCGATCTGGATGCTGTTCAGAGCAGCGCCCTTGCGGACGTTGTCGGACACCACCCACAAGTCGAGCCCGTGCTCGTGTGTCAGATCCTCACGGATGCGGCTAACGTAGACGGCATCGGTATTGGCACCCTCGGTGACTGCCGTGGCGTAGCCGCCATCCTCGCGCGTATCCAGCAGCGTGATGCCGGGCGCATCCAGCAGCACCTGCCGTGCCTGCGCGGCGGTCATGTGTTCCCGGGTTTCGATATGGACGGCCTCGGAATGGCCATAGAATACGGGCACGCGAGCGGCGGTCGGGTTCACCGGCAGATCGGCATCATCGAAGATCTTCTGCGTTTCCCAGACCATCTTCATTTCTTCCTTCGTGTAGCCGTTGTCCTGGAAGGTGTCGATGTGCGGCAGCACGTTGAAGGCGATCTGCTTCGGATAGGCCTGCGGCGTCTCGATCTCGCGGCCGTTGAGCAGACGCGCGGTCTGATCGGCCAGCTCGTTGATCGCCGCCGTGCCGGAGCCCGACACGGCCTGATAGGTGGCGACATTGATGCGGGTGATACCGACGGCATCGCGAATCGGCTTCAGCGCCACCACCATCTGCGTGGTGGAGCAATTCGGATTGGCGATGATGCCGTGCTTGCGATAATCGGCGATGCGCGCGGCATTGACTTCCGGCACGACCAGCGGCACGCCTTCGGCCTGGCGGTAATGTGATGTGTTGTCGATGACCACGCAGCCGGCTTCGGCGGCACGCGGCGCGTGCGCCTGTGAAATGGAGCCGCCGGCCGAGAACAGGCCGATCTGGGCCTGGCTGAAATCGAACTCGGCCAGATTCTGCACCGTGACCTGTTGCCCCCGGAACGGGATCTTCTTGCCGGCCGAGCGTTCACTGGCCAGCGGATACAGGTTGCGCACGGGGAAATCGCGCTGTTCCAGAATCTCGATCAGGTTTTCGCCCACGGCGCCGGTGGCGCCGACGATGGCGACATCATATTCCTTGGTCATTGGCAGAGAAGATATTGCTTGAGTAGCCCGTCAGGTTAACACACGGATGATGGCGTCCCCCATCGCCCGCGTGCCGGCGTTGCCCTCGCCGTCGCCGGCAATGTCCGGTGTTCGCAGGCCTTCGTCCAGCACCTGCCCGACCGCCTGTTCGACCCGGTCGGCCAGATCGCCGCGCCCCAGCGTGTAACGCAGCATCATGGCCGCCGACAGGATCATGGCCAGCGGATTGGCTCGGTCCTGACCGGCAATGTCCGGGGCGCTGCCGTGCACGGGCTCGTACATGCCCTTGCTGTCGACGTCCAGCGAGGCCGACGGCAGCATGCCGATGGAGCCGGTGAGCATGGCCGCGGCGTCGGACAGGATGTCGCCGAACAGGTTGCCGGTGACCACGGTGTCGAACTGCTTGGGCTCACGCACCAGCTGCATGGCGGCGTTGTCGACATAGAGATGATCCAGTTCGACATCGTCATGCTCGGCGGCCAGTTCGTTCATGGTGTCGCGCCACAGCTGCGAAACGTTGAGCACGTTGGCCTTGTCGACGCTGGTCAGGCGCTTGCCGCGGGCGCGGGCGATGTCGAAGGCGACACGGCCGATGCGCGTGATCTCCGTCTCGCTGTAGCGCATGGTGTTGTACCCCTCGCGCACGCCTTCGGTATTGTTCTCGATGGCCGTCGGCTGGCCGAAGTAGATGCCGCCGGTGAGCTCGCGCACGATCATGATGTCGAGGCCGGCCACCTTGTCCGCGCGCAGCGACGATGCCGATGCCAGTTGCGGATACAGCATGGCCGGGCGCAGATTGGCGAACAGGTCCAGTTCGGCACGCAGGCGCAGCAGCCCCGATTCAGGGCGCTTGTCGCGCGGCTGGTCGTCCCATTGCGGGCCGCCGATGGCGCCGAACAGGATGGCATCGGCTGCGCGGGCGGCGGCCAGCGACTTGTCCGGCAGCGGGTCGCCGGCGGCATCAATGGCCGCCCCGCCGGCCAGCGCTTCAGCGAATATCACATCCAGACCGTAACGGGTCTGGAGCGTTTCCAGTACCCGGACGGCTTCGCGGCAGATTTCGGGGCCGACACCGTCGCCGGCCATGACCAGAATGCGTTTTGTCATCGGATTTCCTTGTTCAGGCAATACAGATCAGTTCGCTGCGCAGCAGGGACATCCAGCCATCTGCAGCATTGGCCCATTGCTGCCAGGCGATCGAAATGCGTTGCAGGTCCGCCTGCGTGGCCATGCCGGCTTCCAGCAGCTGCCCGGCAATGCGCGACTCCAGAATGCGCCGCGACCACATGCCGCCCCACCACTGCCGCTTGTCCGGCGTGGCCAGACACCAGGTGCTGGTGCTCGGGGTGATGTCGGCAAAACCGGCACGCTGCGCCCAGGACAACAGGTACCGGCCGGCATTGGGCTCGCCGCCGTTGGCACGCGCTGCCTGTTGGTAAAAGCGCATCCAGTCGTCCAGTGCCGGCAATTCCGGATACCAGATGAAGCCGGCATAGTCGCTGTCGCACACCGCCACGATGCCGCCGGGCTTGCACACGCGCCGCATCTCGCACAATGCCTGCACCGGGTCGCCGACATGCTGCAGCAACTGGTGCGCATGGACGATGTTGAAACAGTCATCGGCCAGCGGCAGGTCGTGAACATCACCGGTGCGGTATGTCACGTTGTCCAGCCCCTGGCGCTCGATTTCAGCGCGGGTCAGCGCCACGGCGTCGTCATTGATCTCGAGCGCGGTGACGCGTCCCGGCGCCAGCCGCTGCGCGAAATCGGCGGTGATGGTACCCGGCCCGGAACCGACGTCGAGCAGGCTGAGACCAGGTTGCAGCCACGCCGCCATGTAGGCCGCCGAGTTGTCGATATTGCGGTTGCTGTGCGAGCGCAGCACCGAGTCGTGGTGGCCGTGCGTGTAGATGGTCATGGCCGGGCCGACTTCAGAGTTCGCGGAACAGCCAGGGCTTTTCCTGTTTGCGGCGCTGTTCGAAGGCGCGGATGTCGTCGGCGTGCTGCAGCGTTTCGCCGATGTCGTTGAGGCCCTGCAGGAGACGATGCTTGCGGTAGCCCTCGATGTCGAAATACAACGTCTTGTCGCCGGGCAGCTCGACCTGCTGGCCTTCCAGATCGACGCGCAGCCGCAGCGGCTCGTCACCACCGGCAGCGGCGAACAGGCCGTCGATGTCAGCCTGCGGCAAGCGCACTGGCAGAACGCCGTTCTTGAAGCAGTTGTTGTAGAAGATGTCGGCAAAGCTCGGAGCGATCACGCAGCGGAAACCGAAGTCGTCCAGTGCCCAGACGGCGTGTTCGCGCGACGAACCGCAGCCGAAATTTTCCTGTGCCAGCAGGATGCTGGCCCGACGATAGCGGTCGTCGTTGAGGACGAAATCGGGGTTTTCGCCCCGTGTGGCGACGTCGATGTCCAGATCGCCCGGATCCAGATAGCGCCATTCGTCAAACAGGTACGGCCCGAAGCCGGTCTTGCGGATGGATTTGAGATATTGCTTGGGAATGATGGCATCGGTGTCGACGTTGGCCCGGTCCAGCGGGGCGACAATGCCTTCGTGTACTGCAAATGCGCGCATGGTGTTCTCCGTTGTAGCGGGAATCAGGCGACGTCCAGGTCGCGGATGTCGACGAAGTGGCCGTGAACGGCCGCGGCGACGGCCATGGCCGGACTGACCAGGTGGGTGCGGCCCTCGCGGCCCTGGCGGCCCTCGAAATTGCGGTTGGACGTCGACGCGCAGCGCTCACCCGGCGACAGGCGGTCGTCGTTCATGCCCAGACACATGGAACAACCGGAGTCGCGCCACTCGAAACCGGCCTCTCGGAAGATCGAGTCCAGCCCTTCTTCCTCGGCCTGCTGCTTGACCAGGCCGGAACCGGGCACGACCAGCGCCTGTGTGATGTTGTCGGCGACCTTCCGGCCCTTCACGTAGCGGGCCGCAAGGCGCAGATCCTCGATGCGGGCGTTGGTGCAGGAACCCAGGAAAACCTTGTCGAGCCGGATTTCGGACAACGGGGTGCCGGCCTCGAGATCCATGTAGGCCAGCGCCTTGCGCCAACCCTCGGCCTGCGTTTCGTCGCGCGCCTCGTCGGGATCCGGCACGGCGGAGCCGATCGGGCCGACCATCTCCGGCGATGTGCCCCAGGTGACCTGCGGCTGGATATCGGCGGCATCCAGATGCACAACGGTATCGTACTCGGCATCTGCGTCAGAAACCAGCGAACGCCAGTAGGCTTCCGCCTGATCCCGGTGTTCGTCGCCCGGCGCGTAGGGACGGCCGCGCAGATAATCGATGGTCTTGTCGTCCACGGCGATCATGCCGGCACGGGCGCCGGCCTCGATGGACATGTTGCACACCGTCATGCGCCCTTCCATCGACAGGGCTCGGATGGCCTCGCCGCCGTACTCGATGACGTGGCCGGTGGCTCCGGCCGTGCCGATCTTGCCGATGATGGCGAGAATGATGTCCTTGGCGGTGATGCCCGGCGCGACCCGGCTGTCCACACTGATGAGCATGGTCTTGGCCCGGCTCTGCACCAGGGTCTGGGTGGACAGCACGTGTTCGACCTCGGAGGTGCCGATGCCAAACGCCAGCGCGCCGAAGGCGCCGTGCGTGGATGTGTGCGAGTCGCCGCAGACAATGGTCATGCCCGGTTGAGTTGCGCCCTGCTCGGGGCCGATTACATGCACGATCCCCTGTCGCGGATCGCCCATGTCGAACAGGCGGATGCCGGTGGCCTTCGTGTTCTGCTGCAGGGCCTCGACCTGAGCGCGTGAAATCGGATCGGCAATGCCCTTGTCACGGTCCTTCGTCGGCACGTTGTGATCCGGCGTGGCGATGTTGGCGCTCCGCCGCCAAAGCTTGACTCCGCCCATGCGCATGCCTTCGAACGCCTGCGGCGAAGTCACTTCATGCACGATGTGGCGATCAATGTACAGCAGACCGGTGCCGCCTTCATCGCGCACCAGGTGTTCATCCCATATCTTCTCGTACAGCGTTTTTCCCATCATGGGCTCCATGTCCATTTCCGGCTACGGTAGCTCTGCGTTTTGAATAACACAAATGAATGTTTTTGATATATTAAATAACAATTAGTTAATTTGTATGCGACAATTTCCACCTCAGATGCACCGGCCGGGAAACGGGTGATGGATGCAGCTCGAAGCAGTGGAAACGTTTGTCGCAGTCTGTGAACACGGCTCAGTGCAGGGAGCCGCACGGCACCTGCACATCAGCCAGCCGGCAGTCAGCAAACGCCTGGGCAGTCTGGAAACACGGCTCGGCCACAAGCTGTTCGACCGGATCGGGCGCGGGCTGGAATTGACGGAGGCCGGCGCCGCGTGGCTGCCGCATGCACGCGAATTGCTGGCCGTCATGCTCGACGGCCGGCGCACGCTGGACAATCTCGGCGATACGGTCGCCGGACGGCTGCGGATGGGTCTGTCACACCATGTCGGCCTGCATCGCATGCCGCCGGTGTTGCGATCGTTCGTGCGGACCTATCCGCGCGTAGAAATGGACATCACCTTCGCCGACTCGGAAACAGCCTGCCGCTCGGTGGCGCGCGGCGATCTGGAAATCGCGGTCATCACGCTGCCGACACCGCCCCACCCCGTGCTGCAGCAATATCCGGTATGGGACGACCCGATGGGCCTGTTCGTGGCGCCCGAGCATCCGCTGGCTGCGAACAAATCGCCCCGGCTGGCGGACCTGCACAGCCATCCAGCGCTGCTGCCGCCGGAAAACAGCACCACCTTCGCCCTGATCAAGGCCGTGCTCACACGTCACGGCATCCGCGTCACGCCCCGCATGACCAGCCATTACCTGGAGACGTTGCGCATGCTCGCCGGAGCCGGAATCGGCTGGACCGTGCTGCCGCTGGCCATGCGAGATCACGAACTGCGGCAGATCACTTTCGGCCTGCCGCCCATCCATCGCCGGCTGGGCATCGTCCGCGACCCGCGCCGCAGCCTGTCCAATGCGGCCCGTGTCATGGTCGACCTGCTGACCGCTACGGGCGTCGTGCCCGCGCCCTGACGGGGGAGTCGTCCTGTGCCGCACCCGTTTGCGTTTCCCCCTGCTTGTCGGCAGTGGCCTCATCGCTCCCGTCCGCGTCAGCTTTCGCCCCCACGTTCAGAAGAAGAGCTGCCGTCGCCACAACCGTAATCGCGGCCGCCAGCACGACAACCCGCTGCCTGCGGGATAACGGCATGACCTTTTCCATGAATCCCCCGTTGTTGGTCATCCTGTCCGCCCCACGAACGACCAGTCCGTGGTAATTCAAGTCCCCTGCCAGGTCACCGGTTCGAGCGGTGGCTCCACATCGGCATTCTGTCCCCTGTGCCGCAGCGCATGATCCACCAGTACAAGCGCCAGCATGGCCTCGGCAATCGGCGTAGCACGAATACCCACACACGGGTCATGCCGTCCGGTCGTGCGCATCTGTGTGGGCTGCCCCGAGGTGTCAATGGTGTCACCGGGAATGATGATGCTCGAGGTCGGCTTCAACGCCATGCCGGCACGAATGACCTGGCCCGTGGATAGACCGCCCTGAATGCCGCCGGAGTGGTTGCTGGCGAAGCCTTCCGCGGTGATCTCGTCGCGGAACTCCGAACCGCGGCGACTGACGGCATCGAAGCCGTCGCCGATTTCCACGCCCTTGACCGCATTGATGCTCATCAGCGCCTTGGCGATGTCGGCATCCAGCCGATCGAACACCGGCTCGCCCCAGCCCGGCGGCACGCCATGCGCTTCCACATTGATGCGCGCACCGACGGAGTCACCGGCCTTGCGAATGGCATTGACGTATTCCTCCAGTTCCGGCACGCGCTCCGGCTGGGCGCAGAAGAACGGATTGTCATCGATCGCATCCAGGTCATCGGCGGCCAGCTCGATGGAGCCCAGCTGTGCCAGATAACCCCGGATTTTCACACCATGGCGCTGCGCCAGATATTTGCGGGCAATGGCACCGGCGGCAACCCGCACGGCAGTCTCGCGGGCAGAGGCACGGCCGCCGCCGCGATAGTCGCGCCGGCCGTATTTCTGCAGATAAGCGTAGTCGGCATGGTTGGGCCGGAACACATCCTTGATCTTGCTGTAGTCACGCGAACGCTGGTCGGCATTCTCGATGATGACGGCAATCGGGGTGCTGGTGGTCTCGCCTTCGAACACGCCGGATACGATATGCGCCTCGTCCGGTTCGCGCCGCTGCGTGACATAGCGGGACTGCCCTGGACGCCGTCGATCCAGCTCGACCTGCAGATCGGCCTCATCCAGCGGCATGCCCGGCGGGCAGCCATCGATCACGCAGCCGATCGCCGGGCCGTGACTCTCACCGAAACTGGTGACGTTGAAGGCGCGCCCCCAGGTATTGCCGCTCATGACTTCACTCCATCGTGCCGGCCAGTTGCCTGCCGCTGCCAGTCGACCCATGCCGCCAGTTCGTCCGCCTCGATCACGCCGACACCGAGTCCGCCGCGCGCCAGCTCCACCCAGGCCACCGGCAGATCCGGATACCTGCGCTCCAGTGCAAACGCGCTGTAGCCGACCTCGATCACCAGCAGGCCATCCTCGGCAAGCGCTTCCGGCGCAGCGAACAGCAGGCGGCCGACCAGTTCGAGCGCATCTTCATGGCCGGTGAAGGCAAATTCCGGTTCGTAATGATATTCCGTCTCCAGTGTGCGCCATTCGTCCTGCGTCACATAGGGCGGATTGGTCACGATGAGGTCGAAACGTTGTCCGCCGAGACCGGCAAACAGATCCGACTCGACACATTCGACCTGTGGCCCGCAGTCGTGGCGTTCGGCATTCAGATGCGCGACCTGCAGCGCCTCCCGGCTGGCATCGCTGGCCACCACCCGCGCTTCCGGAAACGCTTCCGCACAGGCAATGGCAATGGCGCCACAGCCTGTGCACAGATCCAGAATGGTCAGCGGTTCACGGTGCGCCAGCCACGGCTGGAAACCATTGTCGATGAGCTCGGCAATGGGCGAGCGCGGAATGATGACACGCTCGTCGACATGAAACGGCAACCCGGCAAACCAGGCCGTGCCGGTCAGATAGGGCGCCGGACGCCGGGTTTCAACGCGGGTCTCGATCAGCTCGACGATGGCGCGGCGCTCGGCCGGCGTCAGCGTGGCCTGCAGATAGATGTCCGGCAGGTCGTGCCCCAGGCCCAACACATGCAGCACCAGTTGCGCCGCTTCATCGACGGCGTTATCGGTGCCATGACCGAAACGCAGACCAGCATCGGCAAAGCGCGTCGCGCCCCAGCGAATGTAATCCAGCGGGCGCGCCAGCAAGTCGATGACCTCCTGTTGCGAGGTGTCCGTGTTGATTGTCGAACTCATGCCACCTGATTCAATCGAACGTGAAGCAGACCTGACCGGCCCTGCGCGCCCTTCCGGCAAACGGGAACTTGCGGGCGCGCAATATTATACTATTGTTGTCGCAGCGGCGGTGCAGACGATCATTGCCAACCGCCACCATCCCTCTTGCCGCCAATCGTTATTCATGCCCCGCCTGCGCCTGCCCGACCGCCTGTTTGCCGCCCTGCATGCCTGCCTGCCGACCCGCTTGCTGTCGACTATCCTCCACCGTCTGGCGCAGAGTCGCAGGGTGTGGGTGAAGCGTTTTCTGATCAATGTCTTCTGCCGCCTGTACGAGGTCGATCTGACCGAAGCGCAGCAACCGCAGCGTGAATGCTATGCCAGCTTCAATGCTTTTTTCACGCGCGCCCTGCGTTCGCAGGCGCGGCCCATCGACAGCCGTCCTGATGCCATCGTGGCACCGGTGGACGGCCGCCTGGGCACATTCGGCCCCATTCGTGACGATCAAATCCTGCAGGCCAAGGGGCAGGCCTACGATCTGTCGGCACTGCTGGCCGACAATCCGGACTGGGATAGTCTGTTCGACGGCGGCAGCTTCGCAACCCTGTATCTGGCGCCGCACAACTATCATCGAGTGCACATGCCGCTGGATGCGCGCCTGACCGCCAGTCTGCATGTGCCCGGGCGCCTGTTCGGCGTCAACCCGATGTGCGTGCGCTCCATTGCACGTCTGTTCACGCGCAACGAACGGCTGGTAACGCTCTACGATACCGCGGTGGGCCCGATGGCCATGATCCTCGTCGGCGCCTTTTGCGTCGGCGGCATCGAGACCCGCTGGACAGGCCCGCTCAGCCCGCCGCACCACCGCGGTGCGCCGCGGCAAATGATGCCGAAAAAGCCACTGCACCTGCAGCGCGGCGAGGAAATGGGCCGCTTCAACCTCGGTTCGACCGTCATACTGCTGTTCGGCAGGAATGCCATCCAGTGGCTACCGGAGCTGCGGGTCGGCCAGCCACTGGTGCTGGGGCGCGCACTGGCGACAGGCATCGGTTAGCGCCGCGACCAGTCAAACGGCAGCACGCCAGCCAACTCGGTCGCACCCTCCTTGATGGCGAGCAGACGATCCACGCCCAGCGCGACGCCGGCACATGTCGGCAGTCCCGCATGCATGGCTGCGAGCAGGCGCTCATCCAGTGGCGGTACGGCAAGCCCGGCGGCGGCGCGCAGCTTCTGTTCGCGCTGCATGCGTCGGCGCGCCTGTAGCGGATCGGTCAGTTCCTGCGCGCCGTTGGCGAGCTCGTGCCCCTGCCAGTAGATCTCGAAACGCTCGGCCACCGGCGGTTCGCTGTTCCGCACGGTGACGAGCACGGCATCGTCGGCCGGAAAACCCTCGATGCACAGCGGCGCGTCAAGGCCCAGCCGCGGCGCAATGGCGACGCTCATGATCAGATCGAGCCAGAACGTGCGTGATTGCTCTTCGCTTGCCGAAACATATGCCGGCGCCAGATCGGCGTTGCGGGCATGCGCGGCCAGACGCGGCGCCGTGGCGTGGTGCGCCGCCAGCCCCGTGTGCTGTTCGAATACCTCGGCGAACGTTCGCCGAATGGGGCGGCCCGTACCGGCAACGGCAGCGAGGAAGTCGGCCGTTTCATCCACCAGCTGCGCCATCGTCCAGCCCGGCCGGTACCATTCCAGCATGGTGAATTCGGGGTTGTGCCAGCGCCCGGCCTCGCCTTCGCGGAACACGTGCCCGAGCTGATAGATGGGGCCGCTGCCGGCCGCCAGCAGCCGTTTCATGGCATGCTCGGGCGACGGCACCAGATGCCCCTCGCCCGGACCGACGTCGAAGCAGGCCAGCTGCGCTTCGCTGGGCGGCGCGCCCGCCAGTACCGGCGTATCCACTTCCAACACGCCGCGCCGGGCCATGAATGCGCGGATGGCGGCCAGCAGTTCAGCGCGCGCGACCAGCATCCGGTGCGGCGCGCCGGGCCGCCAGTCAGCTGTTGGCACGCGACACGTATTCGCCCTTGCGGGTGTCGACCTTCAGCACTTCGCCTTCCTCGATGAACAGCGGCACCTGTACCACGGCACCACTCTCCAGCGTGGCCGGCTTGCTGCCGCCGCTGGACGTGTCGCCGCGCAGGCCGGGGTCGGTCTGCGTGACCTGCATGTAGACGAAATTCGGCGGCTCCACCTGCAGCGGCACGCCGTTCCACAGCGTCAGCTTGCAGGTGTCCTGCGCCTGCAGCCAGATGTCCGAATCACCCACCGCGGCAGCACCAGCCTGATACTGCTCGAAGCTGTCGGCATCCATGAAATGCCAGAACTCACCGTCGCTGTAGAGATACTGCAGGTCGAGCTCGAGCACGTCGGCCGCTTCCACCGTGTCGCCGGACTTGAAGGTCTTCTCCACCACGCGGCCGGTCTTCAGGTTGCGCATCTTGACGCGGTTGAATGCCTGTCCCTTGCCGGGCTTGACGAATTCATTCTCGACAATGGAGAACGGATCGCCGTCGAGGATGATCTTGAGGCCGCCCTTGAACTGGTTGGTGCTGTATGTCGCCATAAATCCTGCTGTCGCTTGCAAAAGCCTATAGACTGGGCTGCTTATGCATAACGGCGCAACCCATTCACGAATCCATGCTGGACGGGCCAGTCTAGCGCAAACCGGCACCGGCTGGCAGCAACAGATGCGCGAGGCCATCACGGATGCCGACACCTTGTTCGCTCTGCTCGACCTGCCGCGAGCGCATCTGCCGGCCGCACGCCGGGCGGCGCGGACCTTTCCCCTGCAGGTGCCGCGCGCTCTGGCCGCGCGCATGCGTCCGGGTGATATCGACGATCCGTTGCTGCGCCAGGTACTGCCGCTGGATGCCGAATGCGACGCCGTGCCCGGCTTTGTCGCCGATGCCGTCGGCGATACGGCCAGCGCCGCCGGCGACGGTCTGCTGCACAAGTACCACGGCCGCGCCCTGATCGTCACTACCGGAGCCTGTGCCATCAATTGCCGCTATTGCTTCCGCCGGCATTTCGATTATGCCGCTCACAACGTCGCGCGCCGGCGCTGGCACAGTGTCATCGAGCGCATTGCAGCCGACGACAGCATCGCGGAAGTGATCCTGTCGGGCGGCGATCCATTGTCACTGGCCGACAGCAAACTCGGGGCGCTGACGGAGCAGCTCGCGGATATCCAACACGTCCGGCGGCTGCGCATCCACACCCGCCAGCCGGTGGTGCTACCGGCTCGCATCGATGCCGCCTTCCTGCGCCTGTTCGCGGCCATCCCGCAGCAGTGCATCGTCGTCATCCACGCCAATCACGCCAACGAACTCGACGCTCAGGTCGCCCGCGCCCTCGCCCGCCTGCGAGCAAACGGTGCGCTGCTGCTCAACCAGTCCGTGCTGTTGCGCGGCGTCAATGACGATGCCGATGCGCTGGCGGCGCTCAGCGAGCGCCTGTTCGACTGCGGCGTGCTGCCCTACTACCTGCACCTGCTGGACCGCGTGGCCGGCACGGCCCATTTCGAGGTACCGGCAGAGCGCGCCGAGGCTCTGATGCAGACGATTGCCGCACGCCTGCCCGGCTATCTGGTGCCGAAACTGGCGCGCGAGACCGCCGGCGCACCGGCGAAGAGCGTCATCGGCTACCGCTTCCCGGCAGACGACTGACGCTCTGCATGGCCGGTGCCGGCCGTCGGGGTCAGGCTTCGGCGGTTTCCTTGGGGGCGATCTCCAGCGCCAGCTCGTCATCCTTGACGTGCACGGACACGCGGCCGCCGTCGGCCAGCTTGCCGAACAGCAATTCCTCGGCCAGCGGCTTCTTGATGTGATCCTGGATCACGCGGCCCATCGGCCGGGCACCCATGCTGACGTCATAGCCGTGTTCGGCCAGCCAGCTGCGCGCGGCGTCGTCCACGGTCAACTCCACGCCGCGGCTTTCGAGCTGGGCCTCGAGCTGCATGAGGAATTTGTCGACCACGCGGGCGACCACATCCGGCATGAGCGACGCGAACTGCACGATGGCATCCAGTCGGTTGCGGAATTCCGGCGAGAAGCTGCGGCGGATGACTTCCATGCCGTCGCTGCTGTTGTCCGGCTGCGTGAAGCCAATGCCGCGCTTGGCCATGTCCTCGGCGCCGGCATTGGTGGTCATGACCAGGATGACATTGCGGAAATCCGCCTCGCGGCCGTTGTTGTCGGTCAGCGTGCCGTGGTCCATGACCTGCAGCAGCAGGTTGAAGATGTCCGGATGCGCCTTTTCCATTTCGTCCAGCAATACCACCGAGTGCGGCTGTTTGCTGACGGCTTCGGTCAGCAGACCGCCCTGGTCGTAACCGACATAGCCCGGCGGCGCGCCGATCAGGCGCGACACGGTGTGATGCTCGGTGTACTCGGACATGTCGAAGCGGATCAGATCGACGCCAAGGTGCAGCGCCAGCTGGCGCGTGACCTCGGTCTTGCCGACGCCGGTCGGGCCAGCCAGCAGGAACGAGCCGATCGGCTTGTCGCGATCCTCGAGCCCGGAGCGCGCCATCTTGATGGCACTGGACAATTCCTCCACAGCATCGTCCTGGCCGAAGATGACCAGCTTCAGGTCGCGCTCCAGCGTGCGCAGCACATCGCGGTCGGAACGCGACACGTTCTTCGGCGGGATGCGCGCGATGCGGGCGATCATGTCCTCGATATCGTGCACCTGCACGGTCTTGCGACGCTTGCCCGGCGGCCGCAGGCGCAGATGCGCGCCGGCCTCATCGATGATGTCGATGGCCTTGTCCGGCAGGTAGCGATCGTTGATGTGGCGCGATGACAGCTCCACCGCCGCTTCCAGTGCCGGGCGCGTGTAGCGCACCTGGTGATGCTCCTCGAAGCGTGGCTTCAGGCCCAGCAGAATGGTGACCGTGTCGGGCACGCTCGGCTCCGGCACGTCGATCTTCTGGAATCGGCGCGCCAGCGCCCGGTCCTTTTCGAACACGCCGCGAAATTCCTGATATGTGGTGGCGCCGATGCAGCGCAGTTCGCCGGAAGCCAGCATGGGCTTGATCAGATTGGAGGCGTCCATGACGCCACCGGACGCGGCGCCGGCGCCGATGACGGTATGAATTTCGTCGATGAACAGGATCGAGCCCTGCTGCTCGCCGAGTTCGGCCAGCACCGCCTTCAGGCGCTTCTCGAAATCGCCGCGGTACTTGGTGCCGGCAATGAGCGCGCCCAGGTCCAGCGCATACACCGTGCTGTTGCCCAGCACCTCGGGCACCTCGTCATTGATGACCTGATAGGCCAGGCCCTCGGCGATCGCCGTCTTGCCGACGCCGGCTTCGCCCACCAGCAGCGGGTTGTTCTTGCGCCGCCGGCACAAGGTCTGCACGACGCGCTCCATTTCCGCGGCACGGCCGATGAGCGGATCGACGCGGCCTTCGGCCGCCTTGCGATTGAGGTTGGTGGCGTACTGATCCAGCGCCGACTGTGAGCTGTCCGTGCCTTCCTCGTCCGCCTTTTCGGTATCGGCGGCCTTGTCCTTGCCCTTCTTTTCCGCGTCCGCCTTGCTGACACCGTGCGAAATGAAGTTGACCACATCCAGGCGCGTGACGCCCATGCCATTGAGCACGTAGACCGCATGCGATTCCTGTTCGGAGAAGATCGCCACCAGCACATTGACGGCGGTGACTTCCTTCTTGCCGGCGGACTGCACGTGATAGACCGCGCGCTGCAACACGCGCTGGAAACCCAGCGTCGGCTGCACTTCCTGTCCCGTGCCCGGATCCACCACCGGCACATGCGTGTCGATGTAGTCCTTGAGCTCGGCTTCCAGGTCGGGAATGTTCGCATTGACCGACTCCAATACCTGGATAACCGCCGGATTGTCCAGCAGTATCAGCAACAGATGCTCGACGGTCAGCATTTCATGGTTGCGGCGTCGCGCCACCATGAAGGCAGCATCTAATGCGGTTTGCAATTCCTGGCTCAACATTGTCAATCCCCGAACCTTGTCGTTCGATTGTGCTGACGTGGCGTCATCGGCGGCAACACATCAGGCTTGTTCCATGGTACACAACAGCGGGTGCTGATGGGTACGCGCGTGCTCGTTGACCAGTACGACTTTGGTCTCGGCAATCTCGCGCGTGTACGTACCCGCCACGCCCTTGCCGCGCGTGTGCACCGTCAGCATGATGCGCACCGCCTGTTCGCGCGTCAGGCTGAAATGGGTCAGCAGCACCTCGACGACGAATTCCATGGGCGTGTAGTCGTCATTGTGGAGCACCACCTTGTACAGCGGCGGATGCTTGACTGCCGGGCGCTCCTGCTCGACGACAACGTCGGCATCATCCTGATCCGGCAGTTGCGATCCGGACAGGATCCATTGCCATCCGTCCGCTGCTGCAACAATGCAGCTCCATTGTGCACGCTGTGTACTCATGACGCCTGATATTGGGCCGCTGCCCATGTCGATCAACCGCCCGCAACCTTCAGCTTCTACATTAACGCGGAATGCGGTGCGACAAAAGCGCTTTCAGTCTTCACCCAGATTGCGCGCCAGCAGTTGCCGAATGCGTTCCGGCACGTCCTTCTCCACCTCCATGCGGGCGCTTTCGATGGCAGTGGCAAAAGCCACGGCATCCGCATTGCCGTGGGACTTGACCACGGTGCCCTGCAGGCCGGCGAAGGTGGCTCCATTGTAATGCCGCGGATCAACCCGGTGGCGGAAGGACTTGAGCACGCGCCACGCGCACAACGCCGCCATGCGGCTGAACAGGTTGCGCGAGAATTCCTCCTGCAGATACTGGCCGATGAGCTTGCCCAGCCCCTCGCTCGTCTTCAGCGCCACATTGCCGACGAAACCGTCGCACACCACCACGTCGACGTCGCCGACATAGATATCATCGCCCTCGACGAAACCGATATAGTTGAGGTCGGTTTCCGCCAGCAGCCGGCCGGCTTCCTGGATCTGCGGATTGCCCTTGAACTCCTCCGCCCCGATGTTGAGCAACCCCACGCGCGGCGTCTGCTGTTGATACACCGTCTCCGCCAGCACCGATCCCATGACCGCGAACTGGAACAGCTGTTCGGCATCGGAGTCCGTGTTGGCACCGAGATCCAGCATCAGCGTATCGCCATTGGTGGATGGTATGGGCGACACGATGGCGGGCCGGTCAATGCCGGTGAGGGTTTTCAGGACGAAGCGCGCGGTCGCCATCAGGGCGCCGGTGTTGCCGGCCGAAACGCAGGCGTCCGCAGCGCCGGACTGCACCAGGTTGATGGCCACGCGCATGGACGAATCCTTCTTGTTGCGCAGCGATTTGGCCGGCAACTCGCACATGTCGACGACTTCGGTGGCATTGTGCACCGTGATGCGCTCGCCGGGCACGTCCCGGCGCTCATCGAGCGTTTGCGACAGTGCCTGTTCATCGCCCACCAGGGTGATGGCGAGCTCCGCATGCTTGTGCAGACAGGACAGTGCAGCGTCCACAGCCACGGCATGGCCATGGTCGCCGCTCATGGCATCAACGGCGATTCGCGTCATGTGGAGTTCAGTTCCGGGCGCGGCGGATCAGATCACTGCCGCGGTCCTGCAGCTAGATATCGTCGTCGACTTCCACGACACGGCGGCCCCGGTAGAAGCCGTCGCGCGTCACGTGGTGACGGCGATGGGTCTCGCCAGTAGTCGAGTCAATGGACAACGCCGGCTTGCGCAGCGCGTCGTGACTGCGGCGCTTGCCGCGCTTGGAACGGGATGTGGGTTTCTTCTGGACGGCCATGTTCTGCTCTCTGTCTGTCAGGCAATAGCGATTTCAGTCGGTATCGTCGTCGCGCTTCAGGTCCTTCAGCACGGCGAACGGGTTGTCCTGGCGCCGGCGTTGCGCTGTCGGCTCCGCGCCGGCAGTCGCAACCGGCGCGTCCGTGTCGTAGCGGGCCCGGCACACCGGATCCTCGCAACGCGCGACGATCGGCAACGCCAGCAGCAATTCATCTTCGGCCAGCGCGTGCAGTGCCAGCATGTCACCCTCGGCGATGACCGGCTCGTCGGCATGCGGCACGCTGGCGGCAGCCTCGTCATCGGCGACGACGACCACATCGACAGGCGTGTCGATATTGTAGACGAACGCCGCAAAACAGCGCTGACACTGTAGCGTGACCGGCGCCGCCAGTCGCCCCGTGACGCGCACACGGCGCTGGTCGTCCTCGCTGAATGCGAGCCGTACGCGCACCAGTGCATCAGCCTGCGGCGGTCGATGCACGGCGTCCCCGAGACGCGTCATTGCAGCGAGTGGCAAACTGCCTTCCACAATGCGGCCGCGGGTCGCATAACGTCTGTATTCAACGCGTTCCGGTACGTTGCCCGGCTGGCTCATGGCGCGCAATGATAGGCGTCCGGACGATGCAAGTCAAAGCCGGGCATGTTCATCCTCGCTGGCAGGAATGTTGCCTGCCGCACTCATCCGGGCGTCGACAGCACTTCGCGGTCGCCGTCCTCGTCAACGGTTTCCAGCGCCACCGGACGGCGCCAGACGCGCGCGATGTAGTCCAGCACCTTGCGGCCGCGTTCCAGATCCAGGCCGCGGCCATCGGTGACATGATCATGGCGCAGCGTGAGGCTGCCATCGGTAGCCAGCTCCACCACCTCGACGCGCGGCGCGGCGAAGTTGAAACGCGGCGCGATGATCTGTTCTCGCAAGGCGTCGATGTCCTTGTCCTCGATGCGGATCCAGGCCTTGCCGGAACCGCTGTGGCGGCGATTCCAGGCGAACAGCTGCAATTGCTCGGCGAGCGTCTCATCCAGATGATTGCGCACGAAGCTGAAATCGTCTTCCTGCGCGCGGATGCGCATGGCCGCATCGAGCCCCTGCTGCTCGATGATGTGCTCCCACATGGCAAAGCCGACGTGGTATGGATTGATGGCCAGCGCGATGTCGTCACCGCCGGCGTGGGGGCGGATGACATCGGAGTGGGACTTGATGGCATCCAGGTAGATATCGTGCGGCAGGAAATCCGCCTCCCGCAACAGTCGTGCGTGCCAGTAGCTGGCCCAGCCCTCGTTCATGATCTGACAGGCAAAGACCGGATAGAAATAGAATGATTCCTCGCGCACGCCAAGGAAGATGTCGCGCTCCCAACCCTCCATGTCCGGCGCGTAGCGGGCGATGAACCACAGCAGATCGGGCTCCGGGTGCGGCGGAATCGGCGCGCGCCGGATTCCGGTCTGCGGCGCCCGTCCGGTGTCCTCGCCCGGCAGTTCAGCGTAACGGGCGCCAAAGCCGACCGGGCGTGGTTCCGGTTCCGGCGTGATGCGAGTCGGGTAATCGGGGCGATTGACGGGCTGATCGATGTCGATGTGCTGTTCCAGCGCCAGCGCGGCATCGAGCACTGCCTCGACACGCTTGTGGCCATGCTCGTCGATGGCCGCCTGGATGCGGTGCGCCCGCTCGGCGGCCTGCGTGACGATGTGATAGCCGACCTGCTCCTGCATGCGTGCGAACAGAGCGTTGTGCTTGGAGAAATCAGCGTGCCCCACGACGTGCGCGGTGACCAATGTGTTTTCGGCCAGACCGTTGTCACTGACCAGATAGGCGCGATTGGGGTTGCCCGGAAACACGACTTCGAAAATGTGCGAACCGCCCATGCGGTGCTGTACATGCTGGTAGATGTAGCGCACCCCGAAGGACCAGTGCGGCATGCGCACGGGCAGGCCGTAGACGGCCACTTCCATCATGAAGGTGTCGGGCACCAGCTCGAAGTCGATGGGGTGGTAATCCAGCCCGTTGCGTGCCGCCAGCGCCTCGATCTGCGGCGTCCACCGCGCCAGCTGTTCGTGTCCGCGTGCAGCCGTCATGGTCACGACTCCGCGCCGCCCGCATCGGCCTGCTGCCGGAAGAAACTGCGTATGGCGGCCCAGATATCGGTATCCCGGTGCACCGTGTAGATCGCTGCCGGATAATCCCGCACCTGCAGCGAATGAAACAGGCGCCCGGTCTCCGAACGGCCCGATTCGTGCGGATTCTGCGGCGTTTCCACAAACCCCATGAAATTGGCACGCGTGCCGAGCCGGCACAGCAGCCGATCGGCCAGCTCGCGGTCATCGCCGAAATTGGCGCCGTCGGAAGCGTAGAACACATAATGGTTGTAGCGCGCCGCCGGATAACGCCGGTCGAAGATATCCAGTGTCAGCTGAAAGGCGCTGGAAGCGATGGTGCCGCCGGTGGCACCGGCCTGGAAGAAGGCTTCCTCGCTGAATTCCCAGGCTTCGTTGGTGTGGGCGACAAACACCGTCTCCAGCGCGCTGCCATATTGCCGGCGCAGCCCCTGCACAGCCCAGAAGAAGAAGGCCTTGGCCAGCTTGCGGCGTCCCGGATCCATGGAAGCGGATACATCCAGCAGCAACGCCACGACAGCATCCGTGGCCGGGCGCTGACGACGGGCCAGCTGGTGGTAGCGCAGATCCTCGTCGGTGAAGGGCGCGCCCTGTGGCTGCGCGTGACGCCGCTTGATGGCCTCCTTCACGGTGCGGCGCCGGTCCAGGCGCGTATCGGGGCCATGCCGATCCCAGCCCTCGCGCACCAGCGCCTCGTCCTTGAGCGCGTCGGTACTGCGCGGCTTCAGATCCGGCAGCTGCAGCTCCTGCCACAGCCAGTCGACGATGTCCTCCACGTTCAGTTCCAGCAGGAAATGCAGCTCGCCATCCCCGCTGCCGCCAGCGCCCGCCGCGCCGCCGTCTTCCCGGCCGCCCTGGCGATAGACATCACCGGGTTTGCCGCCGCCCTGGCCGACGCCGGTCTCCTCCGCCGTGCTGTGCAGGCGGAAGCGGTAGTGCTCGAGAAAGCGCACCGGCACCTGCACGGTGCGATGCGATGGCCGGCTGAGCACATCACTGCCGGCAATCAGATCCGGCAGCTGCTCGCGCACGGACTCGCGCACCTTCTCGTTGTGGCGCAGCCAGTCGCGCGCGCCGCGCGAGAACAGGTCGTACCAGCGATGATCATACGCCAGTTTCGACGGTGTCTTGTGCTGTTGCCGGCTCATGGCATCCTCGCCATGCTGTCTGTCGCCGTGCTATTCCTGCGACAGCAGCGTGGTGACGTAATTGAGGGCTTCGTGCGCGCTGTGCTCGTCATAACCGTAATCGGCAACCAGGCGCTGCTCGACGGCCGATATCTTCTCCTGCGTTTCGGCATCCGGCCGCGCGCTGGAGGTGACCAGCCGCAACACGTCGCGCCGCTCCTCGAACAGGTACTGCTCGATGGCTTCGCGCAGACGCGCGTGGTCGGCCAGCGTGAAGCTGTCGCCGCGCTTGTAGGCGCTCATGGCCTTGCGCACGATTTCCTGGCGGAACGAGGTCTTGCCGGAATCGGACACGCTGATCTTGGACTCGACGTTGCGCAGGAAGCGTTCGTCGGCATCGCGCTGTTCGCCGGTGATGGGGTCGTCGACCTTGCGGTTGTCCAGCACCGCCTCGACCTCATCCAGATACTTGTCGAGCAGTTCCTGGGCCTCATCACGGAAGGACACGAACAGTGCCTTGTGCACGTCCTCCTTGACCCAGCGGTTGTAGAACTCCTTGCGCGTGGTCACCAGATGATCGACCCATTCCTTGGCGGTGCCGGCATCCATGCGCGCATCGGATTCGATGGTGTCCTTGAGCGCCAGCAGCACCTCCATGGCGGTCAGGCTCTTGTGCTCGGAACGGCTGATGGCGCCGGCCAGCGCATTGACCACAAAACGCGGCGACACACCATCCATGCCTTCATCGGGCTGCTCGCGCATGATGCGCTCCGCCTCTGCCTCGGATACGCCTTCCACTGCCTCGCCGGCATGAATGCGCAGCTTCTTGCCGGCATCCAGATCCTCCCGTTCGGACGGCTTGAGGCGCGACAGAATGGCAAATACGGCCGCCACCCGCAGGGCATGCGGATCCAGATGCACCTCGCGGAATGCCGGCGTCGCCGAGGTCAGCTTGTGGTAGATGCGCGCCTCGTCGACATAACTCAGCGTATAAGGCACCTGCACGATGACCATGCGATCGAGCAGTGCCTCGTTTTCCTTTTCCTGCAGAAAACGGCGGAATTCCGCCAGGTTGGTGTGGGCGACGATGGATTCGTCGACGTGAATCAGCGGGAAGCGCGATACCTTGACCACCTTCTCCTGCGTCAGCGTCAACAGCAGATACAGGAATTCGCGCTTGACCTTGAGGATTTCGATCATCTCCAGCAGGCCACGGTTGCCCGCGTACACCGCACCGGACCAGGACCAGGCACGCGGATCGCCCTCGTCGCCGTATTCCGCCACCTTCGACAGATCGACCGAGCCGATCAAATCGGCGATGTCGGCCGTGGTCGGGTCGTGCGGCGCATAGGTGCCGACGGCGTTGCGCGCCGTCTCGTCGACGAAGATGCGCTCCACCGGCATGCGCGTGAAGTCACCGTCGTACTTCTCATCCAGAATGGTGCGCGTATAGGGCGACAATTCACCCTCGATGCGAACGCCATAGGCCTGCTGGAAATCGTCGCGCTTGTTGTGCGGGATCAGCAGCAGCGGCGATTCCTGAATGGGGCTGTCCTGGAGCGCGTACAGCGCCCCTTCATCCGTACGGCTGTACGTTTCCAGGCCGCGCTTGAGCAGTGTCACCAGGCTGGACTTGCCGCCCGAGGGTGGCCCCAGCAGCAACAGCAAGCGACGCCCGACCTCGGCGCCTTCACTGGCAGCCTTGAAGTAATTGGCAACACGCTCCAGTGCCTCATCGACGCCGAACAGGTCATCCGCGAACAGCCGGCTACGCGCAGCCGAGCCGTCCGCCGCGGCCGTGTCCCAGCCATACCAGCACAGCATGTCCCATATGTACTGATGGCTCGTCCGTACGGCCCGTTCGGGCGCGGCGGATACGATCTGCTCCAGATAATCGTTGAAACTGCCTTGCCACTGCTGCGCCTGCTGCGCACGCGAGTATCCGGCCAGGGACTCGATGAACTCCGAGTGCCTTCGGCCAGTGTCTTCGTCGTGCTGTCCCATTGCTTCATATCCTGCGTCCGTCTCCCTCGACCACTCAAGGACTTGCGCCGTGCGGGCAAGCGGGACGCGTGTGATTGATGAATATCCTTGTTGTTCGCTTGTTCTATAATATTGGATGCCTTACAGCGGCACGAGTTCCCGGAATATTGCCGGACGCTGCGCTTGCACAGTCGCGGCAGCAGCATGCCGTGCTTTTCCACGACACGGTTTGCGGTTATGCTCCGCGCCATGCTTTTCGTTCCCTTGCACTGACATGGCACCACTGTCCCTGGTTCTGGCCTCCGCTTCGCCCTTTCGCCGCAAACTGCTCGCCCGGCTTGGCGTGCCTTTCACCGTGGAAGCGCCGGCCATCGATGAAACGCCCGGCGACGACGAGTCCGCCGCGGCGCTGGTCAATCGCCTGGCCAGTGCCAAGGCCGCGCATGTCGCTGCCCTGTGGCCGGAGTCACTGGTGATCGGTGCCGATCAGGTGGCCGAGCTGGACGGCACCATCCTGGGCAAGCCGGGCAACAGGAGCAGCGCCATTCGCCAGCTGCAGCAACAGTCCGGCCGTCAGGTCGTCTTTCATACCGGCCTGGCCCTGCAGGCCCCCGGCAGCGACCGGCCCATGACGACGACGGAAACCGTGATCACGCATTTCCGGCAACTGTCGAGTGCCGAAATCGAGCGCTACGTGGATAGCGAGGATGTCACCGCAACCGCCGGCAGCATCAAGGCCGAGGGGCGCGGCATCACCCTGCTGGAGGCGATCGAATCGAGTGATCCGACCACGCTCATCGGGCTGCCGCTGATTGCGCTGCGACGCATGCTGGCCGCGCACGGTCACGACATTCCATAACGCCGCCTGCGGGCCGGCACCCGGTTGTGCACGTCCGGCTGCGGCATCAGACGCGGACAGCACCGGCACTGCGCGCCAGCCAGTCGGGCAGACTGCCCACCGAATCCAGCACGGTCAGCGCCCCGGCCGCATGCAGGCGCCCGGCATCATGCACGCCGCAGGCCACGCCCACTGCATCAACTCCGGCATCGCGCGCCATCACCATGTCATATTCGGTATCCCCGACGACCAGCGCCCGTGCCGGCTGGGTCGCGGTACGCAGCAGTATGTCCTCGACCATGTCGGGCGCCGGCTTGGGACGTGTCTCGTCGGCGCAGCGTGTGCAGCGGAAATAGTCACCGATGTCGACCTGCGCCAGCACGCGATCCAGCCCACGCCGGCTCTTGCCGGTCGCCACTGCCATGTCATGTCCGTCCCGCGCCAGTTGCGCCAGTGTGTCGCGCACCGGTTCGAACAGCAGTGACTGCCGGTGCGGCGCGGTATAGCGCTGCCGATAAGCCAGCAGCCACCTGCTGACCTGCTCCGGCGCCAGATCCGGAAACAGGCGCGCCACGGAATCGTGCAGACCGAGCCCGATAAGATCGCGTAACTGGTCATCGCTGCGTGCCGGCAGGCCGATGTCGCGGATCGCCTCCTGCATGGCGGCGACGATCTCGCCGGCCGAATCCATCAGGGTGCCGTCCCAGTCGAATATCAGCAGGTCATATCTTCGCATGGCGGTGGTCATGGCCCGGGCTCCTGTCGCGCAATCGTGCAAGTACGGCCTCAAGATCATCGGCGAGAGGCGCATGGCAATGCAACCATGCAGCGTCCAGTGGCATGCGGATGTGTTCGGCGTGCAGGAACATGCGTCCGAGTCCGAAGCGGCGCCACTGCGTGCAGCGCGCATTGCTGGCGTACTTGTCGTCGCCGGCCACCGCATGCCCGCCATGCATGGCATGGACACGGATCTGGTGGGTGCGGCCGGTATGGATGCGGACACGCATGAGCGTGCAGTCGGCGAACGTCTGCAGTGGCTGGAAGTCGGACACCGCGCGCCGCCCCTGCGCCCGATCGACCCGCACCACGCGCTCGCCGCCCTGCTCGTGGTCGCGTGACAAAGGCACATCAATGGTTCTTGCACCTTCCCGCCACGCTCCATCGACAAGCGCCAGATAGTACTTGGCGCAGGATCGGGCACGCAGGCCGGCGCGCAACCGTGCCAGTGCGCTGCGGGACTTGGCCACCAGCAGGCAGCCGCTGGTCTGACGATCCAGCCGGTGCACCAGCTCGACATAGCGGCCGGGACGCATGGCCCGCAGTACCTCTATGAGGCCGAACAGCAAGCCGCTGCCACCGTGCACCGCCAGCCCCGACGGCTTGTTGAACACGATCCAGTCATCATTCTCCTCGATGATGGCCGCCTGCACACGCGCCTTGAGCGCATCCGGCGGGCGTGGCGTCTCGTCGCGACGGCGCTGGCGCACGGGCGGAATGCGCACACGGTCGCCCTGCGTCAGGCGTGTGCCCGGTCGCGCGCGCCCCCGGTTGATGCGTACCTCGCCGCTGCGCACGATGCGATACACATGCGACTTCGGCACCTGCTTCAGGTGGCGCAGCAGATAATTGTCCAGCCGCATGCCGGCTTCATCAGCACCGACAGTGACATGGCGTACTTGAGAACGATATTCAGACAGCTTATACTCCGAAGCTTGGGCGTTCTTTCATGGTACCGACGTCGCCAGATGCGCGCACACGCAAACGCCCGCCAACAGGTTACATCCACACACGGACATGCGTGCGCATACTGCAACCCGGACGGTTGCCCGTCCGCTGTGTGGCACAAAGCATCTTATACATTCTCCATGCGCTCCTGCATCACACAGTTCACGGCGATACCGGATCCGACAAGGCGCGCCCACCGTGGCGCGAGCCTAGCCGTGCGCGAGCTGGCCAAGGCAGGGCCTGCAACCCCGCCCTGCAGCGTGACTCGCAGTCGAGCGCCATCCAGGACAACTTTTCATGAAACGCATTCTCATCAACGCCACGCAGGCCGAAGAGCTGCGCGTGGCCATCGTCGACGGGCAGAAACTGCATGATCTGGACATCGAGACGGGTGGCCGCGAACAACGCAAGGCCAATGTCTACAAGGGTCGCGTAACGCGCGTCGAGCCCAGCCTCGAGGCCGCCTTCATCGATTACGGCGGCAACCGGCACGGCTTCCTGCCGCTCAAGGAGGTTGCCCGCGAATATCTCACCGAACGCAAGGACAAGAACGGCAAGCCGACCCTGGCAGAAGGCCAGGAACTCATCGTCCAGGTGGAAAAGGAGGAGCGCGGCAACAAGGGTGCGGCGCTGACCACTCAAATCAGCCTGGCCGGGCGCTATCTCGTGCTCATGCCCAACAATCCGCGCGCCGGCGGCGTCTCGCGTCGCATCACCGGCAACGAGCGCGACGAACTGCGCGAAGTGCTCAACGAAGTGCGTGTGGCCAACGGCATGGGTGTCATCGTGCGTACCGCCGGTGTCGGGCGTTCCGCCGAGGAGTTGCAGTGGGATCTGGACTACCTGGTGCAAGTCTGGGAGGCCATCGGCAAGGCTGCCGCCGAACGCAAGGCGCCGTTTCTCATCTACCAGGAATCCAACGTCATCATCCGCGCCCTGCGCGATTACCTGCGTGATGACATCGGCGAAGTCCTGATCGACCAGCAGGAGATCTACGACACCGGCTACGAGTTCATGCAACACGTCATGCCGGCGAGCCTGCACAAGCTCAAGCACTACGACGACGACACGCCGCTGTTCTCGCGCTTTCAGGTCGAATCGCAGATCGAAAGCGCCTTCGAGCGCGAAGTCACGCTGCCCTCCGGCGGCGCGCTGGTGATCGATCACACCGAGGCCATGACCACCGTCGACATCAACTCGGCGCGAGCCACGCGTGGCGGCAACATCGAGGAAACCGCCTTCAACACCAACCTCGAAGCTGCCGATGAAGTCACGCGCCAGTTGCGCCTGCGCGATCTCGGCGGCCTGGTGGTGATCGATTTCATCGACATGGAGAGCAACAAGAACCAGCGCGAGGTCGAAAACCGGCTCAAGCAGGCAGCGAAGTCCGACCGCGCGCGCGTCCAGATCGGGCGCATATCGCGCTTCGGCCTGCTCGAAATGTCGCGCCAGCGGCTGAAACCATCGCTGGGCGAATACTCCAGCAACGTCTGCCCGCGCTGTCTCGGGCGCGGCAGCATTCGCAGCGTCGAATCGCTGGCCCTGTCGATCCTGCGCCTGCTCGAGGAAGAGGCCATGAAGCCGTCCACGGCACGCGTCATCGCCCAGCTGCCGATCAACATCGCCAGCTTCCTGCTGAACGAAAAGCGCGATGAAATCGCCGACGTGCAGAAGCGCGCCAATACCGAAATCACACTGGTGCCCAACGCGACGCTGGAAACCCCGCACTACGAAATCAAGCGCGTGCGCAGGGATCAGCTGCAGGAGGACGACAACGCCGCGGCCAGTTATCGCATCGACACCGAAGTGGATATCGAAACGCCGGTGGAACCGGCTCGAGAGTCAGCCAGCCGGGCGCCGGAAAAGCCCGCCGTCGGTCGCATCGCCCGCAGGAATGCACCGCCGCAGTCGAGTGGCACTGCCGCCATGCCGGAAGCCGGTACCACATCGGTCTTCACGCGTCTGCGCCAGGGCATTCGACTGCTGCTGCGCGAGGAGCGCGATGCGGCACACGGCAGCACGCCCGCTGCGGCAGCAGACAACAGTGGCGACCAGGCCCGACAATCGACACGCGCGACATCCGGAGGCACCGGCAAACAGGCGCAGAAATCACGCCCCGCACGCAACAACGCGAGCGCGGGACAGAAACAGGATGACGAGCGCGAACAGACACGGCGCCGTTCCTCACGCTCACGGCGCGGTGGACGCAACCGTGGTGGACGCAATCGCAACAACCGCGGTCAGAGCGACAAGCGGGCCACACAGCAGACCTCCGGCAACGGCAAATCCAGACAGCAAAACGCGCAGACGGCGGCACGTTCCGAACAGGACAGCACCCCGAAACAGACCGACCAGACATCCGCAAGCGCCAATGCCGGCAACGACAATAATACTGCCAACGGCAACAACAGGAACGAGAACAATGCCGGGCGCAGCAGCAATCGCCGGCGCCGACGGGGTGGCCGCGGACGTCGCGGCGGACGCAACCGCCGCAATGCAGCGGCGCGGCAGAACGGCAATGCGGCACAGTCCGAACGGACACAGGACAATGCAACCGGCAAAGCCGATGCCGAGCAGGCCTCCCGCAGCTCGAATGACAGCCAGTCCGGCAGCAAGCAGGCCGCAAACGACAAAGCAAACGGGGCAACGCAAAAGCAATCCAGCCGCCGGCAGAGCAGATCGAACACGCACGAACATGCTTCCCGGAAAGACAGCGAGACAGCAAAGCGTGGAGCCGGGGATGGCCAGACGCCGGAGACAGCGACAGCAACCCCGGCCGGGGATGACAGTCAGAATCAGGCCGCCAGCGCACCAGAACAGCATGCGCCATCCCGCGATGAAGCGCGACAGCAGGAGAAGCGGGCTGCCGACAGTACCACCGCCGGACAGGACAACCGCAACAAGCAACCGCAGACGACCACCCGCAACAGACGGGATGGCGATGATGACGGTCGCAATACAGCCACTGACAAGCCGGCATCCGCAGAAGCCGCGCCTGCGCTCACGCAAGTGGAAACACGTACCGCGAAGGCTGACGCCAAGCGCGACGAGAGTGACCGGGCCGCTCAGACAACCAGCGAAGCCACGACCGCGACAACGGATCAAGGCGACTGATGCCAACCGGTTCCGGGCCGCGCACGCCATCCGCGGCCGGCCCGTTGGCGGGCCGCTGTCGAGCGCCGCAGCAGGGCTGTGAAGGTTGCGGCAGCCGCAGCGACTAGCCGCCGTCGATCTGATACACGCCGGTCTGCAGCGCCGTCAGGCCACGACTGCGAAAATGCGGCGCGTCCTGCAGCGCTTCCCGGTGCTCCAACGGACGAACCTGCCAGTCATCACCCAGCAGTGCGCCCACCATGGCGGCATCGACAGCAAACGGTGGCCCGTTCATTTCATTCTGATCGTATTCCAGCGTCACCACCAGCCCGCGACAGCCGACTGGCAGGCGACCGTAGATCTCGCGTGCATAGCGCTGGCGCAGCACAGGCGGCAGAGCGATCAGTGCGGCACGGTCATAGACGGCATCGCATGTAGCCAGTGTCGACGCCACCAGGTCGAATACATCTGCCTGAATGATTTCCATGCCATCAGCTCGGTAATGCACACCTGCCGGCGTTTCGACGATTTCCGGCGTCAGTTGCTGCTCGTTGAAGAACTGTTCGACGGCCAGCGGTGACAGCTCGACCCCCAGCACCTCGTGACCCTGCTGACGCAGCCAGACCATGTCCGGCGTCTTGCCGCACAATGGCACCAGCACGCGTGCGTTAACGGGCAGTGCCAGATCCGGCCAATGCCGCAGCAACTGCGGCATTGGCGTCTGCCGATGAAAGCCGATACTACCTTCGCGCCACTTTTGCAACCAGAAATCATGTTCCATCGGTGTCTCGCTCATGCATCGTCGGCTGCCGCAAGAATCTTCACGCAGGCCAGCCAGTGATCAATGGGCCGCTCATCTTCGTCATCCACCTCGATGAGGTTGAACCAGGGCTGGGCGCCGCTGTCCCGCAGCCAGTCATCGAGACGATGACCGAAGCCGCAGAAGAAATCGTAAGAACGATCGCCGAGCGCCAGAAGCGCGTAGTGCAAATGCGCCAGCGCAGCCGGCTGCTGCATGACCTGCGCATGAAAGTCCTCGGCCATCTCCGGCGGTTCGCCGTCAAAGGTGGTGCTGGTGATGAACAGCACCTGCGATGCATCCTCGAGCACGGCCGGACTCAAGTCGTCGAAATCTAGCATTTGCACATGGATGCCGGCGTCTTCGAGCAGTTCGCGCGTCTCCTCGGCAATGCCTTCCGCCGCACCCGTCTGCGTGGCATAGGCAATCAGTACTGTTGCCGATGTCAGCCGTGCAGTGGGTTTCGCGCACAGCGGCGTCTGTGCAGCCTCGACAGCGGTATCGCTACCCAGCAGTTCCTGTAACCAGCGCATGCGTGCCATGGTGATGGTTCCGACAGCCAAATGTTGACCTGTGAATCAATGCTGATGCCATCAGCGTGGCACAGCCAACGGCAGTCGATGCCGCACGGCTGCCCTGTGTATGTCTGCATCAGTCACGTGCACATGATACGCCATGATGCCAATTTGGCACGGTGCCACACTGATCGAAACTTGACGCAAAAGGCAAATACGGCAATCCTGAACAGTGGGGTATTCCCGAATTTTGATAATCGAAAACACAGTGGCTGTCGAACACGGCCGCCCTACCCGGATTCAGAGGAGTTCAGCATGAAACGACGTCAATTCATTGCCGGCGCCGCGGCCGGCAGCGCCGCTGCCGCCAGCACGGTCTATTCCCCGCTGACCATTGCCAAGGGAGCCAAGTTCGAACTGGAGATGGTCACCTCGTGGCCCACTTCGCTGGAGACCCTGCACGGCACGGCCGTCTACCTCAGCGAGAAGATCGAGGCCGCCACCGATGGCGATGTCACGGTCAAGGTGCACCCGGCGGGCTCGCAGGTCGGTGGCCTGGAAGTGTTCGACGCCGTCGCCTCCGGCGCGTTCGCGCTGGGCCACACCGCGCCCTATTACTATATTGGCAAGGATCCGACGCACGCTTTCTTCACCACTATGCCATTCGGCCTCACTGCACCGGAGCAGAATGCGTGGATGATTTCCGGTGATGGCGAGGATCTGTGGAACGAACTGAATGCCAAGAGCAATCTGATCGCCTTCACGGCCGGCCAGACCGGCCCGCAAACGGGCGGCTGGTTCAACAAGAAGATCGACGGCCCGGACGATCTCAAGGGCCTGAAGATGCGCTTCCCCGGCGTCGGCGGCCAGGTCATGTCCCGTGCCGGCGTGTCCATCCAGAACCTGCCGGGCGGCGAAATCTACTTTGCGCTGGAGCGCGGCGTCATCGACGCGGCCGACTGGGTCAGCCCCTACGACGACGAAATGCTGGGACTGCACAAGGTGGCCGACTACTACTATGTACCCAGCTGGGCCGAACCGGGGCCGACTGTCGGGCTGTACGTCAACAACGACATGTTCGAAGGCTTCCCGAAGGACATCCGCGAAACGATCCAGATCGTGGCGCATGCGGGCAACGAACACATGTTCAACCGCTACACGCAGCTCAACGGCCCGGCACTGCAACGCCTGCTGGACGGTGGCACGGAGGTGCGCACCTTCACCGACGAGACACTCGACGTGCTGGCCAAGTACAACAAGGAGATCCAGGAAGAGCACGCCGACAAGAACGAGTTCTACGCCAAGGTCTACGACAACTGGCGCAAATACCGCGACGCCGTTCGTTCCTGGACCCGCATCAGCAACTACAAGTATCTCGACTACATCAACGCCGACAGCTGATCCGACAGGCGGTTGCTTGCAGCACGACCGGGCCGGCTCCGCCGGCCCGGTTTTTTCATGCTGGCGTGGTGCTGGTCGGCATCATTTCTGCACGACATCGCTCAGATAGGGCAGCCAGGTGACGATCTCAGGGAAGAACCACAGCAACACCAGCGTCAGCAACTGGATGGCAATGAACGGGATGATGCCGCGATAGATGTCGACCGTGCGCACCGCCGGCGGCGCCACGCCCTTGAGATAGAACAGTGCGAAACCGAATGGCGGCGTCAGGAAGGATGTCTGCAGGTTGACGACAATCAGGACGGCGAACCAAAGCGGATCGATGCCGAGCTTGAGGGCGATGGGCACGATCACCGGAATGACGATGAAGGTGATCTCGATGAAGTCGATGAAGAAGCCGAGCACGAAGATCACCAGCATGGTGAAGATCAGGAAGCCGATATTGCCGCCGGGCAGATTGACCAGCACATCCTCAACCAGTACCGGCCCCTTCAGCGAAATGAAGACCATGGTGAACGCCGTCGCTCCCAGCAGGATGAGAAACACCATGCTGGTGAGCTTGACGGTCTGATCCAGCACACCACGCAGGCTCGTCCAGTTCAGCCGCCGGTTGACGCTGGCCAGCAGCGTGGCGCCCAGGGCGCCCATGGCACCGGCCTCGGTGGGTGTAGCGATGCCAGCGAATATGGTGCCCAGCACGATCACGATCAGCAGCAGCGGCGGCAGCATGGTGGTGGCCACACGCAGCAGCAACGTCCCTTTGGCCAGTCGGCGCGCCGACTCGGGCAGAGCCGGCACATCAGTGGGCCGGGTGAATGCCAGGCAGATGATCCAGACAATGAACAGTCCCGACAGGATCAAGCCCGGAAACACCGCGCCGAGAAACAGATCGCCCACGGAAATGCCCATCTGGTCGCCCAGGATGATGAGCACGATGCTCGGCGGGATGATCTGGCCCAGCGTACCCGAGGCGGCCACCACGCCGCTGGCCAGGCCCTTGTCGTAGTTGTACTTGAGCATCACCGGCAGCGCCAGCACGCCCATGGTGACCACTGAAGCGCCGACCACGCCGGTCGATGCCGCCAGCAGCGTGCCGACCACGACAACCGAAATGGCCAGGCCACCGCGCAGCTTGCCGAACAGGATGCCCATGGTCTCCAGCAAGTCCTCGGCGAGTCGGGATTTCTCCAGCATGACGCCCATGAACACGAAAAACGGCACGGCAACCAGTGAGTAGTTGTCCATGATGTTGCCGAAGATGCGCCCGGGCAGCATGTTCAGCCGTGCCATGCGGAATACCGGCTCCCACGGCAGAGCCAGCCCCATGTGCGGCAGGATGTCGCTGCCGATGAGCGAAAACAGGACCGCGGCACCGCCCAGGCTGAAGGCAACCGGATAGCCGATCAGCAGGAACGCAACGGCGACGACGAACATCCACAGCGCCAGGTAATCCACGTCGCCCCCTGCCTACAGCGCTTCGGTCTGGTCGGTCGCGCCACCATGCATGGCATGGTCCTCATCCGGCCCATAGCCGGGTATGCCGCGCAGGAAGGCGACATTCTTGATCGCCTCGCTCAGCCCCTGCAGGATGAGCATGACGAAGGTGATGATGATGACAGTCTTGAGCGGATAGCGCGGCAGGCCGCCTGGATTGGGACTCTGCTCCAGCTGCACCCAGGAACGCTCGACATAGCCCAGGCAGAAATAGACCGCAAAGATGCAGAATGGGATCAGAAACACGAACGTGCCGAAAATGTCGATCCAGGCCTTGGCGCGAGCCCGCAGCCGGCTGTAGATGATATCCACCCGCACATGCGCATCCTGCTGCAGCACGTAGGCCGCGCCGAGCATGAAAATGAGATCGAACGCATAAGTCTGCATTTCGAGATACACGTTGCCGCTGAGCTGCACGCCGATGTATTCGCCCAGATACCGGGTCAGCACGTTGTAGACACCGACCAGCACCATGCCCAGCGCCACCCACCACATGAGCTTGCCGACCGCGGTGTGCAGCACATCGATGCCACGCGAAATGCGGAGGAGAATTTTCATGCGCTGTCCCTGTCTGCGCTCTGCCTGTGACTTTTCGAAGCGGCCATGTTACCCGACATGCAGTGTATCGACGCGCACGTCGAGCTGCTGCAGGCGCGCCGTCAGCAGAGCCGGAAAATGCTTGAACCATGTGGCATTGAGCGGCGATGGATGCGGCAGCGGATACAGATGAATACGCCGCTCCGGGCCGGCATCCGTATCCAGATCGATGGCGAATGATGTCTCGAAGCGATCATCGCGGCGCCAGAACGTCTCCAGTGCGCGCCGCATGTCACGCGACTGGCCAATGCCGAACCACAGGAAGGCCTCCCGCCCCAGCGTGATCAGCGCGTTGCCGCGCCATTGCCGCGCCAGTACGGCGCGCATCAGGGGCTGAAAGCGCTTCTTCACCGCCATCGACCAGGCCTTGTTGCCGATCGGCTTGTACGGCACCGTGTTGGCCCAGAAGAACATCTCGCCGACTGCCACCGAACGATCGAAGTCCGGCAGCGGCCGGCCATACAGATGCTGATACAGCGTGCGGCGCACATGCTGACCACCGGTGCCGATGAATGGAATGCCATGCCGGATTTCCTCCCGCCCCGGGTCGCGGCCGAAAAAGCCCACGCGCAGATCGACGGCGCCCAGTCCGATCACCGGTGCCAGCGGATCACGGTCGAATTGCCGGTAGACCTCGACATCCACACCGTCGAGCCGGCGCGCCTGCTCACGCAGGGCCTGTTCCTGCCACGCCTCAAGCATCCGGCTCATCCGGCAACGATTCAAAAGTGCCGCGCGCATGGCTCTTGACCGTGCGCACGGCATCGTGCACCTGTCCGTGAAAGACAATATGCACCCCCGGCGGCAACAGGCGGCAGGCCATGATCGCCTGTGTCATATTCTGGCGCGCGTCACTGTCACCACAGCTGTGCGGCACCATGGCTCCGGTCAGGACGACCGGAATTTTCGGATCCGGCAATTGCGCCTGCAGCAGGGCACTGGTCGTGGTCAATGTGTCAGTGCCGTGCGCAATCACCACGCCATCGGCAGCCGGCGCACTTGCCCGCACCGCCGCGACGACCTGCAGCCGCTGGGCGTCGGTCATGTCCAGCGAGTCGCAGGCCAGCACGTGGCGCAGGGTCAGCGCCATGTCCGGCAAGGTCAGCCCCGCCACGAGGGCATCGAGGACTGTGTTGTCGACCACCAGTTCACCGGCGCAGGGTTCGTATCGCTTGGCCAGCGTGCCGCCGGTGGCCAGGATGTGCATGCAAAAACGGCTCATAGCGTGAGCATGATAAGCGTTACCGGCAGCGCGGTATAGAGCAGTCACGCCGGATGCCCGCAATTGATGCACAATCAACGTCGTGGCGACCAGTCGAGACTCTCCATGCCGCCGCTTGCCGGCAAGCGCCAGACATCGCCGTCGCCTTGCAGCGCGGCAATGCTCAGATCGCCGCCGAACACCGCACCGGTATCGATCCAGCGGGTGTTGCCCACACGACGCGGCGCGGCCATGGGCGTGTGGCCGAAGAAAATGACGTCGACGCCGGTCACATCGACGCTGCGCGCCTGCCGTGTCTGCAACGCCATGGCCTGCTCTGCCCGCTGCCGCGACCATAGCAACTGCATGCGTTGCGCGTCACTTGGTGCCGCCAATGCGGCGCAGGTCGCCGGCCAGCTGTCGTCGATCACATCGGCATGCACCAGCGCCGCGCTGCCACCAGCCGGCAGTGCCACTTGCAGCGCCAGCGGCAGTGACGCCACGGCGTGGTGGACAGTGCGCTGCTGCGCCGACGCCAGATCGAAAAACCAGCCGCCGCCATTGGCAAACCACAGGGCGCTATGGTCGCCCCACTGCAAGCGTCCATCCGCGACCCACACACTGTCGAGCAGCATGGCCTCGTGGTTGCCGCAGATAGCATGAAACCAGGGTGCCTGCAGCCAGTCGACAACCGCGGCACTGTCCGGACCGCGATCGATCAGGTCACCGACGGCAAACAGGCGATCCCGGTCACGGTCGAAATCAAGCTGCTGCAACAGCCGCTCCAGTCGCGCAAAGCAGCCATGCACATCACCGACGACATAGTCTCGCCCCTGCCGATTGCAGTCGATACGTTGCAGGCTGGCATATTCCACCATATTCATACCATCGCATCCGCAGCCGGCGTCTGTCAGTCCGGCGGGCAGCCACTGCGGATGTGCATTCCACGACCGCAGTTGTCAGAATCACACAGTTGTCACTTACAGACCCACGCATGACCGTAACACTCGTTCTCATCCTCATTACCTGCGCCGTGTCCCTGACCGGCATGCAGCAGACGCGGCTGCTGGAGGAGCTGTTGTTCTGGCCGCCCGGCATCCGCCAGGGTCAGTACTGGCGGCTGGTCACCCACGGTTTCGTGCACGCCGACGGCCAGCACCTGCTGTTCAACATGATCACGCTGTATTTCTTCAGCAGTGCGGTGGAACACTTCTTCATCGCGCGTATCGGCGCGGCCGGTTTCGTGCTGTTCTACCTGGGCGCAATCGTGGTTGCCATGCTGCCGAGCTGGCAGGCGCATCGGCATGATGCGCGTTATCGCAGCCTAGGTGCATCCGGCGCGGTGTCCGCCGTGCTGTTCACCTACATCTTCATGGCGCCGTGGTCGCTGATCTTCGTGTTCTTCCTGCCAGTGCCGGCCATCATTTTCGCGGCACTATACGTGTTCTACAGCTATCGCGCTTCCGGTCAACGCATGGACAACATCAATCACAGCGCCCATCTCTGGGGCGCGGCTTACGGCGTGGCCTTCGCCCTGCTCATGGAACCGCGTCTGCTGGGGCACTTTCTGCACAGTCTGATGACGCCTCTGGCGGGCCTGTAATAGACTGGTGCGGCAATGAGATACCTGTTCTTCCTCATCCTGCTGGGTGTGCTGGCGCTGCTGGCGCGCCAATTCGTGCGCCGCAAGCTGCGCGCCTTGCGCGGCGAGCCGGAGCCGGCGCCGGCCGGGCCGCGTAACATCACCCTGCTGGCCGGCGCCATCGTGCTGGTCTATGCCATCTGGCTCACGTACCGGCTGGTGAACGGCAGCTAGGGTCTGTCGACAATTGACGCAACGGCGCGGCGCCGTACCAGTTACCAGCAAACCCTGGCACGCCCTATTCGTGGCGCCACTCGGGTTTGCGCTTCTGCATGAAGGCGTCAATACCTTCGGCAGCATCATGGGTCATCATGTTGCAGGTCATGACCTCGGCCGTGTAGTCGTAGGCATCGCTGACGCCCATCTCCAGTTGCCGGTAGAACATGTCCTTGCCGATGGCCACGGCAGCAGCCGACTTGGCACGGATACTGTCGGCCAGATCCTGCACGGCGCCGTCCAACGCCTCCGGTGCCACCACACGATTGACCAGGCCGCGCTGCAGCGCGGTGTCGGCGTCGATGAAAGTGCCGGTCATGAGCATTTCCATGGCCTGCTTGCGCGCCACATTGCGCGTCAGCGCCACTGCCGGTGTACTGCAGAACAGGCCCACATTGATGCCGGAAGTGGCAAAACGCGCCGCGCTCGAGGCCACCGCCAGATCACAGGTTGCGGCAAGCTGGCAACCGGCGGCCGTTGCCGTGCCGTGAATGCGCCCGATGACGGGCTGCGGCAGGCGCAGCATGGCGAGCATCACATCGCCGCAGCGACGGAACAGATTCTGCTGATATTCGCGCTCCGGGTTGGCACGCATTTCCTTCAGGTCATGGCCGGCACAGAATGCCTTGCCGGCGGCCGCCAGCACCACCACGCGAATGGTTTCATCCTGCGCCAACTCGTCCAGTGCGGACTGCAGGGCAGCCAGCATGGCAGCCGACAGGGCATTGTATTGGCGTGGTCGGTTGAGCGTCAGCGTGGCAATGCCATCGCTGTCTGTACGCTGTACGAGAACTTCCGTGTCGACATCCGTTGCACTTGTGCTCATGGTCTTCAATCCTCCGGCTCGGAGCCGCTATCCATATCTGCGGCCAATGTAGCAGAGATCATCGATCGCACGGCTGCCCGCGATCAGGTATCTTGTGTGGCGATTCCACCCCTTCATCCCACCGATCACCCTCCATGAGACGGTTGCTCGCCCTTTCTGCCGTGTTTGTCGTGCTGGCCGCCCTGGCTGCACCCTGGCTGGTGGGCGTGCGCGCACAGACGCTGTTCCGGCACAACGTCGCCAACCTCGCCGAACACCTGCAAATGAGCATTGACATCACGCGCTACGACCGCGGCTGGTTCAGTGCGGACGCGGTCACTGAACTGCGCTGGGGGGACAGACGCGCACCCGTGATCGTGCAGCACCACATCACGCACGGGCCTTTCGTGGCCCCGGGCTGGGCGGACATCGAATCGACAATCGTGCGGGCACATGACCCGCTGCTGGACTACTTCTTCGATGGCCGGTCGCCGCTGGCGGTGGATACACGCATACAGTACAACGGTGATGCCACCATTCATGTCTCCTCTCCCACATTCGACAAAACCAGCCCCAAAGCACCCGATCTGAGCATCGCATGGGGCGGCTTCGACAGCAAATTCCGTATCAGCGGCGAGCGGCATGTCGATTACAGTCTGCAGGCCCCAAAACTGTCCATCGCGGCCGCGGACGGCGCAATCCACCTGCAGGGCCTTGCACTCAGCGGCTTCAGCAACATGCCGGCAGGCACGTGGCAGGCAGGCAGTCCGATGGACTGGGACAGCGAAATGCTTTTGCGGCTGGAGCAAGCGCGCATCCGCAGCGCGCAGGAAAACATTTCCGTGCAGGCCGGCCTACGCTGGCACATGAGTACCGAGCTGGACACCGCGGATGATCTGCTGTTCGACAATCGTCTGCAGTTCAGAGACGTGGACATCCATCCGCTGCAGGGCACGATGCCGGCGCCGTTCCGGCTCGACGACACGGCACTGCATATCCGTCTGTCCGGCATCGCCACCGCACCGCTGGCGGATTTCATCACCCGTCTGCAGGCGCTGGTGCGCTACATGGAAGTGCAGTACGGCAGCGAAGGCCGGTATGGCAACGGACGTCTGCAAGCCTTCATGGAACGGCGATTGCCGCAATTGCTGCCCGAACTGCTCTCCGACCGGACCCGCCTGTTGATCGAAATACCGTCTTTCGACAGCAACCAGGGCGCACTGGAGTTCAGACTCGCAGCCGCCATCAACGAACAGGTGACCAACAATTCGAGCCTGCCGCAATGGCTGCAGCTTCTGCAGCAGCTTGAAGTGACCCTGGACGCGGCCATCGATCAGTCACTGGTCGCGTATCTGCCGGGCCACAACATGCCCCTGCTGCGGCAGCTGGCAAATGAACGGTGGCTCGAGCACAAGGAACAGCGCTTTTGCACCAGCGCCGAACTGCAGAACATGCAGTTGCACATCAACGGCCGCTCCGCCTCCGGACTATTGCTGCAGCTGCTGACGCGGAACTGATTCGTCGATGCCTGTTCGCCCTGCTTGCAGCCAGCGCTGACATCGTACGCACGGCCACCGACAGTGCTGCTGCAGCAACCGCCACAACCTCACAGGAGACCGCCATGGCGAAAATGTTCCAGACCCAGTTCGAGGGCACGCAGCCCAGTGAAAAACACCGCGAAGTCTACGGCCGCTACCAGATTCTCTACACCTTCAACGACTTTCTGGCCGCAATCTACTTCGTGATCGGCTCGTTCCTGTTTCTGTCGGCGTCGACGCAGACCGTGGCCACGTGGCTGTTCATCCTCGGCTCGTTTCACTTCATGCTGCGCCCGACCATCAAGCTGACACGCGAATTCCATCTCACGCGCCTGCCCATATCGTAGCGACTGCTCAACCTCCGCGGCTCGCAGCCACGCGCGCCTGCAGATACTTCAGGTGGCGATCATGTATGCCCTGGGCGTCGAGTTGCGCCACCGTGTTGGCCAGATATTCGGCGCTGGAGCCGATCATGCCGTGGCCGGTGGCCAGCAGATGCACCATCTCGTCCGGCGCCAGCCGGCCGCAGTAACTGCGACTGCATGTATTCACCACGAAGGTGATCGCCGGCACGCAGCCGTCGTCCGTGTGCAGCCACACCCAGCGCGGCCGATACACGCCGGTCAGCATTTCCCGGCGCCAGATCATCAGCAGTTCGTGCTTCAGATCCCGGGCCGCTATGCGCAGCCCCATGCCCGGGCAACTGCCGCCCGGTACCAGGCCGAGCATCAGGCCGGGCGCTTCCGGGCTGCCGCGGCCGTGCGTCAGGCGGATGTGAAAATCGCGGTGATGGCCGTAGATGCGCCCGCCCCGCCACTCAGCCACCGGCACGCAGGGATTCCACAGCAGCGAGCCGTAGCCGAAGACCCACACGCCTTCCACGGCACGCGCCTGCGGCGGCGCCTGATCGAGCGTGGCGGCGATTGACTGGCGCATGACCCGGTCCGTGATCAACTCCACTTCCGGGTGACGCTGGCGCAGCACGCGGCGCAGACCATCGGTCTCCAGCACTTCGCGCGTGATGCCCGCGGCCAGCCGCGGCGGCTGTCTGTCGCTGGTCTCCTGCATGGCGTCAGTCTGCCATGGATTTTCCGCCGACGAAGGTTGGCGCGCATGGACGGCAGACAGGCCCCGTTGCAGTCGTGCCATGGCTACTGCGCCGCTACCAGTGCCTGTTCGATGTCGGCGATGATGTCATCGACATGCTCGATGCCGATCGACAGCCGCACCATGTCGCGGCTGACACCGGCCGAGGCCAGTTCCTCGTCGTTGAGCTGACGGTGTGTCGTGGTGGCCGGGTGGCAGGCCAGCGTGCGCGCATCGCCAATATTCACCAGCCGATGAATCAGCTGCAGCGCATCGATGAATTTCGCACCGGCCGCGTTGCCACCGCGGATGCCGAAGCTGAGAATGCCGGATGCCCGGCCACCCATGTATTTCTGCGCCAGCGCATGGTCGGGGCTGTCCGGCAGACCGGCGTAGTTGACCCAGTTGACCTGTGGCTGCGCCGCCAGATACTCGGCCACCGCCTGCGAGTTGCTGCAATGGCGCTCCATGCGCAGCGGCAGCGTTTCGATGCCCTGAAGCACGAGGAAGGCATTGAACGGGCTCAGGGCAGCGCCGGGATTGCGCAGCGGCGCGACGCGGGCACGCCCGATGTAGGCCGCCGTACCCAGCGCCTCGGTGTAGACCACGCCATGATAGGACGGGTCCGGTTCGTTCAGCATCGGGAAGCGGTCCCGGTGCTCGGTCCACGGGAAATTGCCGGAATCGACAATGGCCCCGGCGATGCTGTTGCCGTGCCCGCCCATGAACTTGGTCAGCGCGTGCACGACGATGTCGGCGCCGTGCTCGATCGGGCGCCACAGATACGGCGACGGCACGGTGTTGTCGACGATCAGCGGCACTCCGCCGGCGTGCGCCACTGCAGCGACGCGCTCGATATCGACGATGTTGCCGGCCGGATTGCCGCAGCTTTCGCAGAACACGGCGCGCGTGCGCGCATCGATGCGCTGCGCCATGCCGTCGAAATCGTCCTGCTCGACGAAGCGCACCTCGATGCCGCGGCGCGGCAGGCTGTGGGCGAAGAAATTGTAGGTGCCGCCATACAGCTTGTTGGTGGTGACGATGTTGTCACCGGTCTCGGTGATGGTTTCCAGCGCATACTCGATGGCCGCCATGCCGGACGCCACCGCCAGCGCGCCGACACCGCCCTCCAGCTTCGCCACGCGCTGCTCGAGCACCGCATTGGTCGGATTCATGATGCGCGTGTAGATATTGCCTTCCACCTTCAGATCGAACAGGTCGGCGCCGTGTTGCGTGTCATCGAACGCATACGAAGTGGTCTGATAAATCGGCACGGCGACCGACCTGGTCGTCGGCTCTGGTGTGTAGCCCCCGTGTACGGCAATGGTTTCCAGTTTCAAGATATACCTCGCGCCAGCAGTCAAACGGAGTTGCATGGTAGCAGCGACTACAAACGATTGGTAATAACAACAAGGCATGATTATATGAATTCCTGATGTTGCACAAGCAGACGGCAGTGCTCGCCAATGTTTCTTTTATTGCATAATGCATTTATATATAATGTCGGAATGCCCACGCCACGCACGCATTCGGATACACAGCTCGGCGCCGAGCTGCTGCAACTGATCAACCGACTCAATCGCTGGTCCAGCCTGCACACGGACACGCGGTTGCCGCTGGCGCGCATCCGCCTGCTGGCGTGGATCGAGGATCTCGGCGCCGCGCGCATCAGCGATCTGGCACATGCCGACAACTGCAGCCAGCCGGCCATCACCATGCAGGTACGCAAGCTGGAACGCGACCGGCTCGTGCAACGGCGCATGGATCCGGCCGATGCGCGCGCCAGCCTCATTTCGCTGACACCCGCTGGCCGCACGCTGCTGGCCGAAGTGCGCACGGCGCGTGCCGCCACCATCGCCCCGCTCGTGCGCACCTTCAACAAGAGCCACGGCAACGACCTGCACAAGGCGCTCGCTACGCTGTCGCGCCTGCTCGAACTCACCAGAGACAACACACCCACCGACTGACCCACGGAGATGCAAGACGCCATGTGGCGACAACCCAAGGAAGTTCTCGCGGTCGCTTTCGCCTGCATCATCGCCTTCATGGGTATCGGCCTGGTGGATCCGATCCTCAAGCCGATCGCCGACTCGCTCGGTGCCACGCCGTCGCAGACCACCCTGCTGTTCACCAGCTACATGGCCATGATGGGCGTCGCCATGCTGGTCACCGGCGTCATTTCCAGCCGTCTGGGCGTCAAGCGCACCCTACTGCTGGGACTGGTCGTCATCATCATCGGCGCCGGCATGTCCGGCGCCCAGGATGCGGTCGGCGGCATCGTGGCGTGGCGCGCGGTGTGGGGCTTCGGCAATGCGCTGTTCATTGCCACCGCGTTGACGGCGATCGTCAACTCGGCGCGCGGCTCGGTGAAGGATTCGATCATCTTCTACGAGGCCGCCCTCGGCCTCGGCATCGCCGCCGGGCCGCTGATCGGCGGCGAGCTGGGTGCAATCACCTGGCGTGCGCCGTTTTTCGGCGTGTCGGTGCTGATGGCCATCGCTTTCACCGCCACCGCCCTGCTGCTGCCGAAAACGCCCCGCGTGGCGCATGCCTCTTCACTGGCCGACCCATTCCGGGCGCTGCGCTACCCGGCCCTGTTCCTGATGGCCATCGTCGCCCTGCTGTACAACTTCGGCTTCTTCACACTGCTGGCATTCACGCCGTTTCCGCTGGACCTCACGGCGCACCAGATCGGCCTCATCTTCTTCGGCTGGGGCGTGGCGCTGGCGATCGCCTCCGTGGTCATTGCTCCACGCCTGCAGGCGGCCTTCGGCACCATTCCGAGTCTGCTGGCGGCACTTGCCGGCTTTGCCGTGATTCTCGCCCTCATGGCCCTGTTCACCGACAGCAAACCGATCCTGTCCACCTGCGTGGTGGTCGCCGGCCTGGCGCTGGGCATCACCAACACGCTGGTGACGGAATCGGTCATGAGCGCGGCACCGGTGCAACGCGGCGTGGCCTCGGCAGCGTACAGTTTCGTGCGTTTCTCCGGCGGTGCAGTGGCGCCGTGGCTGGCCGGGCGGCTGGGCGAAAGCGTCAGCCCACACGCGCCATTCTGGATGGGAGCCGGCGCTGTGTGCCTGGGTGTCATCGTACTCGGTCTGGGACGTGGCGCCGTGGCGCACCTGGATGCCGACATCGAGCATCCACAGACGCAGCGTGACGCGCCGGACGAGACGGATGCGACGCGTGCCGCGAACCCCGGCGCCACCCGTCAACAAGGCTGACGGCACGATCCCCGTGACCGAATTTCTACTGCAAGCGCCTTTTCTGCTGGCGGTCGGCTTCGTCGCCGGCGCCCTCAACGCGCTGGCCGGCGGCGGCAGCTTTCTGACGCTGCCGGCCCTGATTCTGGTCGGCCTGCCGTCCGTGACCGCCAATGCCACCGGTACGCTGGCTCAACTGCCCGGCTACGCCTCCAGCGCCTTTGCCGCGCGCGAGGATCTGTGCATGCCGCGCGGCATGTCGGCCACCACCCTGGTGCTCATTTCGCTAGCCGGCAGTGTCGCCGGAGCCATACTGCTGATCATGACGCCGACCGCAGCATTCGATGCCGTTGTGCCGTGGCTGCTGCTGGCCTCCACCGCGGCCTTCGCTTTCGGGCCGCGCCTGATATCCACCGACGACGGGGGCCGCAGGGCGCCCAGCCCGCTGGTACTGTTGGCGACGCTGGGCGTCGCCGCTTATGGCGGCTATTTCAACGGCGGCGTGGGCATCGTGCTGCTGGCGCTTTTCAGTCTGCTGGGCCTGCCCAGCATCAATGCCGCCAATGCACTGAAGAATCTGGTTTCGGTGCTGCTGGCGCTGGTGTCGGTGGTGATCTATGTCTGGGGCGGCGTCATTGCCTGGCCGCAGGCGCTGCTGATGATGGTTGCCACCACCAGCGGCGGCTTCATCAGCGCGCGCGTCATCCGCCGCTTCCAGGGCACCCATGTGCGCCATGCCGTGATCGCCATCGGCTGCATCATGACGGTGATATTCTTCTTCTACTGACTCGGAGCCGGGCACACCCAGCCCGCTGCACTACCATGCATATCTATCTGCTCACCGGCTTCGTGCTGGCTATCATTTCGGCGGCCACCTTCGGCGCCTCCGGGGCGCTGGCCAAGGGTCTGTTGGTGGCGGGCTGGTCGCCTGCCGCGGCGGTGACCGGGCGAGTCGCCATCGGTGCGTTGCTGTTGCTGCCCGCGGCACTGCACTCGTTGCGCGGGCGCTGGTATCTGCTGCACAAGGGCTGGCTCTCGATTCTGCTGTTCGGCGTGACCGGCGTGGCGGTATGTCAGCTGGCCTACTTTCTCGCCGTGCAGCGTCTGTCCGTGGGCGTCGCCCTGCTGCTGGAATACTGCGCCATCATCCTGATCGTCGCCTGGATCTGGCTGCGCCACCGGCAACGCCCGCGGCTGCCGACACTCATCGGCACCGCGCTGGCGCTGGCCGGTCTGGTACTGATTCTGGATCTGTTCGGCACGCTGACCGTCGACCCGCTGGGCGTCATGTGGGGGCTGATCGCAGCCATCGGCCTGGCCACCTACTTCATCGTCTCCGCCGAGGCTTCGCACGCCATGCCGCCACTGGTGCTGGCTGCCGGCGGTCTGCTTGTCGGCACGCTGCTGATCCTGGCTGCCGGAGTCGCCGGCATGGTTGACCTGAACTGGAATACGCACCGGGTCGTGCTGGCCGGTGTCGAAGTGCACTGGTGGCTGGATGTGCTGGCGCTCGGCATCGTCGCCGCCGCCATCGCCTATCTCACCGGCATCATCGCCACGCGTCGTCTGGGCACGCGCATGGCGTCGTTTCTGGGCCTGTCGGAAGTCCTGTTTGCCGTGCTCTGGGCCTGGCTGTTGCTGGCCGAAATGCCGCGCCCCATACAGTTGCTCGGTGGTGTGCTGATCCTCACCGGCATCGCCGTGGTGCGTCTCGACCGGACGCCGACCGTGGGCGCTGACACCGACGCTGCCGGGGCGCTCGAAAAACGCGGCAAGCCGTAATCGGAACGTGTCATGCCGGCATTCGCGCGCGGCAGGACGACGCGCTACCATCGACGCTGGCATACTGGTGCCGCACTCGCATTCCGACCCGACACAAGCAATGACACAACGGCTGACAGAAAGGCCCTGGGGCCATTTCGAGGAACTCGCTGCCGGCGATAGTTTCAAGGTCAAGCGCATTTGCGTCATTGCGGGTGGCAAGCTGTCGCTGCAATACCACCACCACCGCGCTGAACACTGGACTGTGGTGCGCGGCACCGCACTGGCGACACGCGGCGACGAGCAATTGCATCTGGCCGTCGGCGACTGCCTGCATATCCCGGCACAAACCCGCCATCGCCTGGAAAATCCGGGCGCCGAGGACATCGAACTGATCGAGGTGCAGACCGGCGACTACCTGGGCGAGGACGACATCGTTCGCCTCGAGGACATCTACGGCCGCGCCGGCAACAAATAAGTCTTTTCGACACGACTTCGGGAAGCTCATCGACAGTCCCATTCGCGTTGCGTATGCTTCGCGTTTGGCCTTCCGGAATGCACCGACGTGGAATTCGAAGCACCCGCCCAGACACGCACCGCGGCCTATGAGGCTGTACTCGAACATTACCGCTGCAATGAAGCCGAGCAGCTGCAACGCTTGATCGAGGCCGGCCGACTGGCGCCGGAACGCACGGAGCAGGTCGTCGAACAGGCAGCCGAGCTGGTACAGGCAGTGCGCAAGCGCCAGGCACATGGCAGCGGCATCGATGCCTTCATGCACCAGTACGAGCTGTCGAGTCAGGAAGGCGTGGTGCTGATGTGTCTAGCCGAGGCGCTGCTGCGCATTCCCGACAGCAGCACCGTCGACAAGCTGATCGACGACAAGATCGGCGGCTCGGACTGGGATCAGTACCGTGGCGAAAGCGATTCCACCTTCGTCAACGCCTCCACCTGGGCGCTGATGCTGACCGGGCGCATCCTGCGCTACGAGGACCAGCCACAACGCAACTTCCGCAACGTCATGCACGGTCTGATGAAACGCAGCGGCGAACCGGTCATCCGCCAGGCCGTACGCCAGGCCATGCGCGTCATGGGTAAGCAGTTCGTACTCGGGCGCACCATCAGGGAAGCCATCAAGAACGCAAAGACACTGGAAAAGCGCGGCTACACCTATTCCTACGACATGCTCGGCGAAGCGGCGCGCACGGATGCCGATGCGCGACGCTACTGCGAGGATTATCGCAGCGCCATCGAGGCCTGCGGAGCCGCCAGCAGTGACCGCGGACCGATCGCCTCGCCCGGCGTGTCGATCAAGCTGTCGGCCCTACATGCGCGCTATGAGCTGGCCCACCGCGAGCGCGTTCTGGACGAACTGCTGCCGCGCCTGCAGGAGCTGGTGTACCTGGCCGCGGAGAAGAACATCAACCTGACCATCGACGCCGAGGAAGCCGCGCGTCTGGACCTGTCGCTGGAGATCTTCGACCGCCTGTCGGCAGATCCGAAGCTGGCTGATTGGCAGGGGCTGGGGCTGGCGCTGCAGGCCTACCAGAAACGAGCCTACGACGTCATCGACTGGCTGGCGAGCATTGCCCGGCGCGACAGTCGGCGCATCATGATCCGGCTGGTCAAGGGCGCCTACTGGGACACGGAAATCAAGCTGGCGCAGGAACAGGGTCTGGACGGCTACCCGGTGTTCACGCGCAAGGTCAACACCGATGTGTCGTACCTGGCCTGCGCGCAGAAACTGTTCGGCTACGCGGATGAATTCTACCCGCAGTTCGCCACCCACAACGCGCACACGCTGGCCTATGTGCGCGCCATCGCCAGTCACGACGACTACGAATTCCAGCGGCTGCACGGCATGGGCGAAGTGCTGTACGAGCAGATCGTGGAACAGCAGGAAGACAACCGCCCCTGCCGCATCTACGCGCCGGTCGGCGCGCACGAGGATCTGCTCGCCTATCTCGTGCGCCGGCTGCTGGAAAACGGCGCCAACAGCTCGTTCGTCAACCGCATCGTCGACGAAAAGGAACCCATCGAGAACATCGTCGCCGATCCCATCACCGCGGCCGCGCACAACGATCCGGTGTGGCATCCGCGCATTCCGCTGCCGGCCGATCTGTACGGCGCGCGCCGCCCCAATGCAGCCGGTATCGATCTGAGCGACGTGCGTCATCTCGACCAGCTGGCCGCCGGCATGCGCGCGGCGGATCAGCAGGACTGGCAGGCCCTGCCGCTGATCGACGGCCAGCCGCAAGTGCGCGACACGCAGCCGGTCCGCTCGCCGGCCGACCACACGCGCACCGTCGGCGCCGTCGGCTGGAGCAACGCCGACGACGTCGACGCGGCGCTGACCTCGGCCTGTGCCGCCGCGCTGCGCTGGGACGACACGCCGGCCACCGAGCGCGCCGCCTGTCTGCGCCGCTACGCGGAGCTGCTGGAAGAGAACATGGCGACGCTGGTGGCACTGTGCGGGCGCGAGGCGGGCAAGCACATCCCCGACAGCGTCGCCGAGGTACGCGAGGCAGTCGACTTCTGCCGCTACTATGCCGTGCAGATCGAGGACGAATTCGCCGAGCCGCTGCGCCTGCCCGGCCCCACCGGCGAGCGCAACACCTACAGCCTGCACGGACGCGGCGTGTTCGTCTGCATCAGTCCGTGGAACTTCCCGCTGGCCATCTTCACCGGCCAGATCGCGGCGGCCCTGGGCGCCGGCAACGCCGTCATTGCCAAACCCGCCGAACAGACTTCGCTGATCGGCTATTACGCCACCACGCTGCTGCACGAAGCCGGCATTCCGACCGACGTGCTGCACTGCCTGCCCGGCGACGGTCCCGGCGTCGGCGCGCCACTGGTGGCCGATGCACGCGTCAGCGGCGTCGCCTTCACCGGCTCGCTAGCCACCGCCAAGGGCATCAACCGCCAGCTGGCCGAGCGCGACGGCCCCATCATTCCGCTGGTGGCGGAAACCGGCGGCCAGAATGCCATGATCGTCGATTCCTCGGCACTGCTGGAGCAGGTAGTCGACGACGTCATCAAGTCCAGCTTCCAGAGCGCCGGCCAGCGCTGCTCCGCACTGCGCCTGCTGTATGTGCAGGACGATGTCGCCGACACGCTGCTGACCATGCTCGGCGGCGCCATGGCGGAACTGTCGATCGGCGACCCGTGGGCGTTGTCCACCGACGTCACGCCGGTGATCGACGGCGAGGCCCGCAGCAACCTGACGCAGTATGCCGAAGGCGCCGCGCGCCGCTTCCGCCCGGTGTATCAGTACGAACTCGGTCAGCGCGCCGCCAACGGCACGTTCGTCGCGCCGCAGGCGTTCGAACTGGACGACATCGAACAACTGGGCGACGAGCAGTTCGGCCCCATCCTGCACGTGGTGCGCTACGGCAACGACGAACTGGATGCCGTGGTCGACGCCATCAACAGCACCGGCTACGGCCTGACGTTCGGCATTCACAGCCGCATCGACACCACCGTGGAGCGCGTCACGCGCCGCATCCATGCCGGCAACGCCTACGTCAACCGCAACATGATCGGCGCCGTGGTCGGCGTGCATCCGTTCGGCGGCGAGGGCCTGTCCGGCACCGGCCCCAAGGCCGGCGGCCCGCACTACCTGCACCGCTTCGCCACCGAGCGCGCCGTCAGCCACGACACCACCGCCGCCGGCGGCAATGCGTCGCTCATGTCACTGGAAGAGGATGCACCGGAATCCGGCGCCATGATCAAGCCGGAGCCGCAGCGCTACGACTGAGCACTGCGCCGCCACCGCGGCAATCAGAACCCGACCGTGTCGTCCAGCAGTTGCAGCAGGCGCACCAGTGCGCCGCGCTGCGCCTGCTGGCAGTCGCGCGCCGCCTGCCCGGCGCGGCGTCCGGCACCGTCATCCGCCAGCCACGTGCGCAGCCCGTCGGCCAGTGCCGGGGCATCGGCAACGGTGCGCAGACCACCCGCCGCGGTCAGCGATTCGATGCCGTCGCGCCATTCGCCGGTATGCGGCCCCGTCAGCACGGGGCAGGCCAGCGCCGCTGCCTCCAGCACGTTGTGGCCGCCGATGCCGGGCACCAGGCTGCCGCCGACAAACGCCGCATCGGCCGCGGCATAGAACAGCGGCACCTCGCCCAGCGTATCGCCCAGCACCACTGCCGTGTCCGCATCCACCGGCTCGTTGCGGGAACGTGCCGCCACACGCAGATCCTGCGCCGCCAGCAGCTCGCGCACGGCATCGAAACGCTGTGGGTGGCGCGGTGCCAGCACCAGCAGCGCATTACAACCGGTCGCGCACAACCGGCGCCGGGCCTCCAGCACGATGCGCTCCTCGCCCTCGTGGGTGCTTGCCGCCACCCACAGCGGACGCTGCCGCGCCTGCCACGCTTGCCGCAGATCAGCAGCGCGCGTCGGCAGATCCGCATCCGGCTCAGTGTCGTGCTTGAGGTTGCCGGTGACACGGATACGCTCACGCGGCACGCCCAGCGCGGCGAAGCGCTGCGCATGTTCTTCGGAAGCCGCGCCCACGGCGGTCAGGCGCTGCAGCGCCGGGCGCATCAGGGCGGACAGCCACGGCTGCGCATAGCGCGCCGCCGAGCGCGCCGAAATGCTGGCATTGGCGATGACCAGCGGCACCTCTGCACGCGCCGCGGCGGCCAGCAGATGCGGCCACAGCTCGGTCTCGACGAGGATGCCGCAGCATGGCTGCAGCTGCCGCATGAAGCGCCGCGTGGCGCCGACGGTGTCCAGCGGCAGATAGCGGTGCACGGCGACATCGCTCAACCGTTCCCGCACCTGCGCGGCGCCGGTCGGCGTGAAGGTGGTGACGACCACGGGACGCTGCGGCGCGCGCCGGTGGAGTTCGCGCACCAGCGGTTCGGCCAGCAGCACCTCGCCCACGGAGGCGGCATGAATCCAGGTCGCGCCGGCCGGCAGCGCACCGGCATGCCCCAGCCGCTGGCGCCAGCCGCGCCGATAGTCCGGCTCGCGCCTGCCGCGCCACCAGAAGTAGCCGAACGCCGCCGGCAGCAGCCCCCAGCTGGCCACCCGGTAAGCGCCGCGCATCAGATACTGACCGTCAATCCGGGGCACCGGCATCCCTCTGCATGCGCTCGATGATGGCGCTGGTGGAATGGCCGTCGATGAAATCCAGCACGCGTACCTCGCCGCCGGCGGCCAGCACGGTGTCCGCGCCGACGATTTCCAGCACGTTGTAATCGCCACCCTTGACCAGTACGTCAGGGCGCAGCTTCTCGATCAGGCGCGCCGGTGTGTCCTCGCCGAATGCAACCACCCAGTCGACTGCGGCCAGCGCGCCGAGTACCTGCATGCGGTGCTCGAGCGGGTTGATCGGCCGTGCGGCGCCCTTGAGGCGGGCCACGGAGGCATCGTCGTTGACCGCCACCACCAGCCAGTCGCCCAGTTCGCGCGCCGCTTCCAGATAGGCCACATGCCCCGGATGCAGCAGATCGAAACAGCCGTTGGTCAGCACCACCTTCTCGCCGTGAGCACGGGCTTCTCCGATCAGCATAGCCAGCCCGTCTGCGTCGATGATGCCGCGATCCTCGCTGTGCCGGATGCGCACCGCGCGGCGCAGTTCTTCCGGCGACACCGACGCCGTGCCCAGCTTGGCGACTACCAGCCCGGCACCGAGATTGGCCATGGTGGCGGCATCTTCCATGTCCTGCCCACTCGCCAGCCCGGCACCCAGCAAGGCGATCACGGTATCGCCGGCACCGGTGACGTCATAGACCTCATGCGCATGCGCCGACAGGTGCAGATGACCGGTTGCCGAAAACAGGCTCATGCCGTGGGCGCTGCGCGTCACCAGCAGGGCATCGATGTCGAGTCGCTCGCGCAATGCCTGCGCGGCAGCTGCCAGTTCCGGCTCCGCGCCGCCGGCCACGGCCTCGAATTCACCCAGATTGGGCGTGACGGCGGTGGCGCTGGCGTAGCGACGCCAGTCGGTGCCCTTGGGGTCGATCAGCACCGGCAGGCCGGCGCGGCGCGCCCGCTCGATCAGGCCCGCCACATCCTGCAACGTGCCCTTGCCGTAATCGGAGCAGATCACTACGTCCGTGCGCACGAGTTCGCGCTCGAACAGAGCGCACAGGCGTGCCGTGTCGAATGCACCGTCATCGGCGAAGGACTGCTCCGCATCCAGCCGGATCAGCTGCTGGTTGTGACTCATGACGCGCAATTTGTCGATGGTCGGGTGCGTGGCACTGACCAGCAGGCTGGCGTCCACGCCGGCCTGGTCCAGCAACGCCCGGACGCCGGCCGCGGCGGCGTCGTCACCCACTACGCCGATCAGGGTGGTGGCGACACCGAGCCGCGCCAGGTTGAGCGCCACGTTTCCGGCACCACCCAGGCGCTGTTCCTCGTCGCCGATGCGCACCACCGGCACCGGCGCCTCTGGTGATATGCGGCCGGTGTCGCCGTGCCAGTAACGGTCCAGCATGACATCGCCGACCACCAGCACGCGCGCCGACTCGAATGATGGGATTGCAAACATGGAACCGTCCGGGCCTGATAACATTGCCGCCGTTGCACGAGCGCCCGCCTGCCGGCGCGGCGCTCGAAACCATGTAGTGTATCCCAGACCACCGGGGGCTTCGTAACCCGGGCCCGACAATCGCCAGCCGAGCCGTTTGCCTGTCCATGTCCGAAACATCTTCCCTGAAAGCGCCGCGCCACTGGCCGAGCTGGCTGGCCGTGGGGCTGGTGCGCCTGCTGGCACTGCTGCCATGGCGCATGCAGATGAAGCTCGGTGACGGGCTGGGCACGCTGGCGCGACTGGCATTGCGCGAGCGCCGCCGTGTGGCCCGCATCAATATCGGTATCTGCTTTCCCGAGTGCAGCGCAACCGAACAGCAGCAAATACTGCGCGAACATTTCCGCAGTGTCGGGCGCGCCGTGTTCGAGACCGCCCTCTGCTGGTGGGGCAGCGATGCAACCATCCAGCGGCTGGCGAGCATCGAGGGTAGCGAGCATCTGCAGCAGGCAGTGGCGCGCGGCAAGGGCATCATCCTGTTGTCGGCGCATTTCACGCCGCTGGAGCTGGGTGTGCGCATGGGCCAGCTCCATCTGCGCCGGCTCGGCATCGAGACCACGGCCATGTACAAGCCGCCACACGATCCGGTCATCGATCATGTCATGCGCACGCGCCGCGAAACGCACATCGGCGGACGCAGCATTCCGCACAGAGACATCAAGGGGTTTCTGCGTGCACTGAAACGCGGCCATGCGGTGTGGTACGCCGGCGACCAGCGCGCCTCGGTGGAACACGGCGAGAACGTCGAGTTCTTCGGCCGCCCCGCTCTGACCCACGTCGCCATCAGCCGTCTCGCGCAGATGACCGATGCCACCATCGTGCCGTTCTTCACCCTGCGGCGGGCGGACGGCGCCGGCTACCGGCTGATCGTGCAGCAACCGCTGGAAGACTTCCCCGGCGCCAGCCGCATCGACGATGCGCGCCGCATCAATGCTCTCATCGAAGCCGTCATACGCCGCGCCCCGGCGCAGTATTTCTGGCTGCACAAGCGCTTCCGACTGAAGCGTGCGAATGCGCCCGATCCCTACGCGGCCCCGGAACGCGAAGCGTAGCCGGCCTGCAGGACCGACCAGTCGGCGGCATCGTAATGCAGCCCCGGCCCGGCGGCATGAATCTTGTCGAGCGAGCGGCGCAGACGCGCCAGATTGCGCGCGCACCAGCGCCCCGGCGTGCGCAACCGACTCTTGTCGAAATCGATCAGCGTCACGCCACCCTGTTCATCCAGCAGAATGTTGCGCGCATTGAGATCGTGGTGATACACGCCGGCGATGTGAAAGCGCGCAATGGTAGCACCGATGGCGCGCCAGGACACTTCGCCCAGCGCCTGCTCACGCAGGTGTTCGGCCAGCGGCCGGGCGGCGGCAACGCGCACCGTGATCAGGTCACAGCGATACAGTGCCCCCGCGCGCACGGCGCGCGCCGCCACCGGCCGTGGGACGGGCAGCCCACGCCGGTACAGATCATGCAGCAGGCGCCATTCGCGGAACGTCCGGCAACGCGCGGCACCCAGCCAGACGTAGGCGTCGCGACTGAGCCGTGCCACCGCACCGCCGCGCATGCCGTGGCGCAGCACCCACTGTTCGCTGGCGCTCGCCTGCAGAAAGTGAGCCGTACCGCGGCCGCCAGCCTGTCCGGCCAGGGCATCATCAACGGCCCAGCGCTGCGGCTGGAACAGCGCATCATCGACCGTTTCGATGAGGGCACTGTCCCACAGGAAATGGTGTGTGCCCCGGCGGCTCTGACGCACCGTGCCGGGCGCTGCCGGATTCAGATGAACGTCAGCCACTCCGCGTGGTCATCGCTCTTACCGCCGATCAGATCGAAGAAGCGGCTCTGCAGCTGCTCGGTGATCGGGCCGCGCTTGCCGTTGCCGATGGCGCGGTCGTCCAGCTCGCGAATGGGCATGACTTCTGCCGCCGTGCCGGTGAAGAAAGCTTCGTCGGCGATGTAGACCTCGTCGCGCGTGATGCGCTTTTCGCGACACTCCAGCCCCATGTCCCGTGCCAGCGTGATGACCGTGTTGCGCGTGATGCCATCCAGCGCGCAGGTCAAATCCGGCGTGTACAGCACGCCGTCGCGCACGATGAAAATATTCTCTCCACTGCCCTCGGCGACATAACCCTCATTGTCGAGCAGCAGCGCCTCGTCATAGCCTGCCGCCGACACTTCGCCGATCGCCAGGATTGAGTTGAAGTACGGGCCGTTGGCCTTCGCCTTGCACATGGCGGAATTGACGTGATGCCGGGCGATGGACGATGTCTTCACGCGGATGCCGTTGACGATGTTGTCCTCGCCCAGATAGCTGCCCCAGGTCCAGGCGGCGACGATGACATGCGTGCTGAGCGAGGCGGCATGCAGACCCATGCCGTCCGCGCCGTAGAACACCATAGGGCGGATATAGGCCGAGTCCAGCTTGTTCTCTTTGACTGCGGCAATCTGGGCGGCATTCATCTGCTCTTCGGAGAACGGCATCGACATGCCCATGATCTTGGCCGAGCGGAACAGGCGCCGGGTGTGTTCCTGCAGACGGAAGATGGCGGTGCCGCGTTCCGTGTCGTAGGCGCGCACGCCCTCGAACACGCCCATGCCGTAATGCAGCGTATGGGTCAGAACGTGCACCTTGGCATCGCGCCAGTCCACCATTTCGCCGTCGAACCATATCACTCCGTCGCGATCCGCCATTGAACTCATCAGTCAGTCTCCATCAATTGCCGGCCTGCGCCGGTTGTGAACGCCTTTTCCGGCTGCCTGTCCGCTATCCGCCCCGCATCCGAATACGGGTCGCGTACCTCGCAGCATACGATCCTGCTGGCTGTTGCACCGCAATTGCCATCGGCAACAAGCGAATGACCGTCAATATCATGCGTAATGTAGCGCCTGTACCCCTCCAGACGCCAGCCGCAGCGCCCTGGCGGCGACTGTGCAGGCTCACAAAGCGGGCATTCACGGAAAAATGAAGCGCCTGCCGGTACCGTGCCGCCGCCGTATCGGAACGGATCTGCGCGCGTCGCAATCAGACACTGGGGGCGCCCAACCACTGCTGCCACAGAACCTGCACGGCGCTGCGCCGAGCGACGAAGTCGTCTTCGGCGATGCGCGCCGGGCGCTCCTGCAGGGCCCGGGCATGAATATGGCGGCGGTAGGCACGATAGGCCGATGTCAGCATGCGGATGTCGGCATAGGATGCAATGCCGGCGGATTCAAGCGTTTCCAGGATGCGAATGGTATCGGAAAAGAGCAGCAGCTCGGCACAGGCGTGGCCGTGATACAGGGCGGCGAACTGCGCCATGAACTCGATGTCGATGAGGCCGCCGTGCATCTGCCGCACATCAAGCTCGTGCGCCGTGCTGCCATCCAGTCGTGTTCGCATGCGTTCGCGCATGCTTTGCACTGCCGCCGCCAGCAATGACAAATCGCGCGGCTGCGCCAGAATGCCTTGCCGAATGTGCTTGAAGCGTGCACCGAGGCCGATGGATCCGGCAATCGGTCGCGCCCGCACCAGCGCCTGGTGCTCCCAGGTCCAGGCGTGGTCCCGCTGATAGCTGGCAAACGCGTCGATGGGCATGGCCAGCAGGCCGGAATCGCCACTCGGACGCAGCCGCAGATCGATGTCATAGGCACGCCCGGCCGGGGTGCGCAGGCTCAGAATGTGGATCAGACGCTGCGCCAGTCGGGTAAAATACACGTGATTGGGCAACTGCTGGCCACCATCGGTCAGGGCATCGCGCGGTCCGTCGTAGACAAATACCAGATCCAGATCCGAGCCGTAGCCCAGCTCCAGGCCGCCGAGCTTGCCGTAGCCGATGACACAGAATCCGGCCTGCTGACCATCCTGCCGGTACGCCCGGCCATAACGCGCCGTCATCTGCTGCCGGGCCATGTGCAGGGCCGTGTCGAGCACCACTTCGGCAAGCTCCGTGAGATGGTCGCTGACCACCATCAACGGTAGCGCGCGGCTGATGTCGGCGGCGGCGATGCGCAGCATCGCGCGTTGCGTGAAACGGCGCAACAGGTCCATTTCGCGCTCCAGATCGCGCGCCGGCAGGGCCGCCAGCTCAGCACTCAGCGTCGCCTCCAGCTCGCGGTGTCCGGCCGGACGATACAGCTGCGACGGATCCAACAGGGCATCGAGCAGGGACGGCTGCCGCGCGATCTGGCCGGTCACCCACGGACTGGCTTCACACAGACGCATGAGCCGGGCCAGACCATCCGGATACTCGACCAGCAGCGCCATGTAGGTACTGCGCCCGATCACCGCGGCCAGCACCGACAACGTGCGCAGCAACGCCAGATCCGGTGTCTCCATGTCTGCCGCGGTGGTGAACAGCAGCGGCACCAGTTGCGTCAGCCAGCGCCGGCCGCGACTGTGTAGCTGACGATAGCGATTCTGGCGCTGCAGATCCGTGAGTGCAGTGCAAATTGCCGCCGCGTCCGCAAGGCCGTACTGCGCCAGCAGCCGGGTACTTTCCGCCGCCGTCAGCTCGCCTTCCCACAGCGCCAGCAGCTGCTGACGGTCGGCGGCATGCGCTGCTGCAGCCGCCTGCGGTGCAGCGAAAACCTGTTCGAAGACATCATGCACGCGGCTGCGCACGGCATCCAGTTCGGCGCGCAACGCGGCCCAGTCCGGCATGGCCATGGCCGCAGCCAGCGCCCGCCTCGGCTGCGCCTGTGTCGGCAGATCGTGGGTCTGCTGATCCGCCCACAGTTGCAAACGATTTTCGAGGCGGCGCAGAAAGCGGTAGGCCTGCGCCAGCTCAGCGGCCGCATCTGCGGAAACATGTCCGCCACGCGCCAGCCGGCTGAGCGTGGGCAGCAGTCGGGTATCCTGCAGCCGGGGTTCCTGGCCACCGCGCACCAGCTGGAAGGCCTGGGCAACGAATTCGATTTCGCGAATGCCGCCACGTCCGAGCTTGATGTTGTCCTGCCATTCGGCGCGCGCCACCTGGCGGTCGATCAGCGCCTTCATGTCGCGCAGCGACTCGAATGCGCCGTAATCCAGATAGCGCCGATAGACAAACGGTCGCAGAGACGTGATCAGGTGCCTGCCGCCGGCGATATCGCCGGCCACGGGACGCGCCTTGATCCAGGCATAGCGCTCCCAGTCACGCCCATGCATCTGATAATAGTTCTCCATGGCGCCGCTGCCATTGACCAGTGCACCGGCTTCGCCGAACGGTCGCAGGCGCGTATCAACGCGATACACGAAGCCGTCGCGGGTCAGTTCGCCGAGCAGCCGCACCAGCCGGCGTGCGACACGGGTGCACCAGTCACCTGCGTCCAGCGGCCGCGCGCCGGTCGATGCGCCCGGCCCGGCATGACTGAAGACGAGGTCCACGTCGGAGGAGAAATTCAGTTCCCTGCCACCGAGCTTGCCCAGTGCGATGACAATCAGACGCATCGGCTTGCCGTCGGTGTCCAGCAAGCGGCCATGCCGGGCGCTGACAGCCTGTTCGGCGTGACACAGCGCCGCCTCGATGCACTGCTGCGCCGTGTCCGACAGCAACGCCAGTGTCGTCTCCAGCGTGTCGGCGCCAGCCAGATCACGCCAGCCGATGATGACCTGTGCGTGATTGCGGAAGCGACGCAGCGCAGCGGCGAAATCATCCTCGCTCGCAGCCGGTGGCGCACCGATCAGGTCGGCGCCCGTTGCCGTCAGCACACCACCCGCCTGCAGCGCGTGCCATTGCTCGGAATGCTGCGCCGTCCAGTTCGTCAGAAATTCACTGCATGCCAGCAGTGCCGTTGTGTCGCTGACTGTCACCGCCGCTTGTGCCCTGCTGAGCCTGCCGAATCGTCACGCCGATTGCTTGAACTCGATTTCCACGAACTGGACGCGCGCGTCACTGGCGTTGATCACATTGTGTTCGGCGCCCTGGACGCGATGGTAGGACTGTCCCGCCACCAGTTCACTGGCCGTGGTGCCGGTGGCGGTTTCCATCTGCAATGTGCCGGACAAAGTGGGCACGACGACGTAATTCATTGCGTGGCGATGCCAGCCGGTTTCCGTACCCGGCGGAAAATCCCAGCAGGTGACCCGCACCTCGTCGTTGTCGATCTGCACTGTCGCCGTTGCAGCTGTACGTTCCATGACATGTCTCCTGAAACCATTGCGATTATGGATGTAATGTCCCGCCGGTCATCCGGCGCTGGTGACGGCCGTCAGCTCCCGCTCCTGGCCGGGTATCGCGGCCACCAGGCGCTGTGTGTACGGCTCCTGCGGATGATCGAAAATACGGCCCGGTGCGCCGTATTCGACAAACACGCCGTTTTGCATGACCGCCACCGCATCGCAGATCTGTGCCGCCACACGCAGGTCATGCGTGATGAAGATGAGGCCGATATTGAGCCGCTGCTGAATGCGGCGCAGCAACTCCAGCACCTGCGCCTGGACGGACACGTCCAGCGCCGAAACGGATTCGTCGGCAATGATGACCCTGGGATCGAGTGCCAGCGCCCGGGCGATGCCGATGCGCTGGCGCTGTCCACCGGAAAACTGGTTCGGGTAACGGTTCAGCGCGGATTGGTCGAGACCGACCAGATCCAGCAGTTCCGTGGCGATTGCAATGGCTTCCTGGCGCGCTATGCCGTTGGCGCGGGGCCCGTCGGTGATGATCTTGCGCACCGTATGGCGCGGATTGAGCGACGAGAACGGATCCTGGAAGATCATCTGGATTTCCTTGCGCATGGGTCGCAACTGGCGTTCCGGCAGGCGGCTGATGTCGCGCCCGCGGAACGAAATCTCGCCGCTGTCGACGGATTCCAGCCGCAGCAGGCATTTGCCGATGGTCGACTTGCCCGAGCCGGATTCGCCGACAATGCCCATGGTTTCCCCCGGGCGCAGACTGAAACTGACGCCATCGACCGCCCGCACTTCGCGTTTCTTGGCAAACCAGCCGCCGCCGGATCGATAGATTTTGCGCATATCCTTCACCTCCAGCACGGCCTCCTGCGCACCGAAATCCGCACCCGTGCCGTGCCGGCGCGTCGGTATGGCGGCGATCAGTCGACGCGTGTAGGGATGTTGCGGCTCATTCAGCACCTGGTCGGCCGTGCCCTGCTCGACCACCAGCCCTTTTTCCATCACCACCACGCGATCGGCGATCTCGGCGACGACACCGAAATCGTGTGTCACGAACAGCACACCCATGCCGGCGTGTTCCTGCACCCGGTCGATCAGCGCCAGAATCTGCGCCTGCGTGGTTACATCCAGCGCCGTGGTGGGTTCATCGGCAATCAGCAGCGCCGGGTCAAGCGCCAGTGCCATGGCAATCATGACGCGCTGGCGTTGGCCGCCGGAAAGGCCGAACGGATAAGCGTCGTGCAGCTGTTTCGGATCCGGCAGACCGACGTATTCCATCAGTTCCAGCGTGCGTTCGTAGCGCGCAGTGCCGGCATACATGTCATGCGTTGCCATGACCTCGGCGATCTGATGACCAACTCGCATGACCGGATTGAGCGCCGACAGCGGCTCCTGGAAGATCATGGCGATGTCCTTGCCGCGCATGGACCGCAGCGTGGCGTCATCCTGCTGCAGCAGATCGCGGCCATGGAACAGCAACCGGCCCGACTGCGGCTGCAGATAATCCGGCAGCAGGCCCATGATGGTGTTTGCCGTCATGGACTTGCCGGAACCGGATTCGCCGACGATGCAGACAATCTCGCGCTCTGCCACATCCAGCGACACCTGCTGGATGGCGTATTGGCGATCACCGCCGCGCGGCAGCGCAATGGTCAGATCCCGTACCGACAACAAGGATGTTTTTGCGGCAGTCATGATTACGCTTCCTCGTCTACTCATCGGGCTTGCGCATGTGCGGATTCAAGGCATCGCTGAGGCCGCCGCCGATCAGGTTGATCGACAGCACCGTCAGCAGAATGGCCAGACCGGGCCAGATGATCATCCACGGCGCCTGCCGGATCATGGTGCGCGCGGCACCAATCATGAAGCCCCAGCTCATCATGTTGCGATCGCCCAGACCCAGAAACGACAGCGCCGCTTCGGTCAGAATGGCCGTGGCCACCATGAACGTGGCCGAAACAATGACTGGCGCCATGGCGTTGGGCAGGATCTGCGAAAAGATGACACGCCGCGTGGGCTGACCGATGACGATCGACGCCTGCACGAATTCGCGCTGGCGCAGCGACAGGAACTCGCCCCGCACCAGCCGCGCCGCGGGCGGCCAGGCGACGATGGCTATAGCGCCCATGATGGAATAGATGCTGGGACGCAGCACGGCCACCAGCACCACCGCCATGGCCAGCTGTGGAATGGTCTGGAAGAACTCGGTGAAACGCATCAGCACGTCATCGATCAAGCCGCCGAAGTAGCCGGCGATGGAGCCGACAATGATGCCGAAGATGAGTGCCACTGCCGTCGATACCAGCCCGACCAGCAGCGACATCTGCGCCCCCCAGGCCAGCCCGGCGGTGATGTCGCGGCCTAGCATGTCGGTGCCGAACGGATGCGCCGCATCGGTGAACGGCGGAATCAGGGGCGCCGCCACCATGTCCCACGGTGACGCGTAGACAAAGGGCGCGACAAGGGCGATCACGATCACCAGCAGCAGGATGACGAGCCCCGCCACTGCGGCATAATTGCTGGCATAACGTCTGATGAATCCGCTCATTGCCATCCTCCTGCCTGTGAACCGGATGCGATGCGTGGATCGACGAAGCGATAAATGATGTCCGTCACCAGGTTGAAGAACACCACCATGATGGAAGTGACGAGGAAGACGCCCAGCAACAATTGATAATCCCGCTGCAGCAACGCCTCGAACATGAGCCGGCCGATACCCGGCCAGGCGAACACAGTTTCCGTCAGTACCGCGCCACCGGCCATCTGCCCCAGCTGAATGCCGGCAAAAGTGACCACCGGCAGCAGTGCGTTGCGCAGCGCATGCACGCGTATGATGCGCCCCGGTCGCACCCCCTTGGCACGTGCCGTCTTGATGAAATCCATGTTGATGACTTCCAGCATGGAGCTGCGCGTCAGCAACACATACATGGCCATGAAGAAGGAACCCAACGAAATCGTTGGCAGAATCAAATGCATGCCGATATCCTTGGCCCGCTCCCAGCCAGTCAGCCCGGCGGCGATGTTCTCCATGCCGAAGCCAGGCAGCCAGCCCAGCGTAACGGAAAACAACAGGATGGCCATCAGCGCCAGCCAGAACAGCGGCGTCGCATACAGCAGCAACGAACCGACCATGACGATGCTGTCGATCCAGCGTCGTCGTCGGTTGAAGCGCGCGTAGGCAGCGATGACGCCGAACAGCACGCCCAGCAGCAATGAAAACAGGAAGCCGCAGAACATCAGCAGCAGCGTCGCCGGCAGCCGCCGCAGAATGAGCGTCAGCACCGGCAGATTACTGCGGTACGAGTAGCCCAGGTCAAGCTGCACGACACCCTTCAGATAGATGCCCAGCTGCACGATCAGCGGCTGATCGAGCCCGAACTCCTCCCGCATCTGTTCGACATATTCCGGATTGCTGGCGCCGGACTGCCCCGCCAGCACCGAGGCTGGGTCACCGGGCGCCATGCGTATCAGGAAGAAGTTGATGATGACCACGCCCAGAACGACGATCAGTGCCTTGGCCAGCCGTGACGCCAGAAATTTCGTGAATGCCATGATCGCTGCCTGATTCGCTGTTGCTTGACACTAGTCCAGGAAGTCAGTCTTCCAGATACACATCATCGAAGGTTTCGTTCAGGCCGATGGCGGTGGTGACGAGATTCTTCACCCTGCTCTGATGGATGGTGGTGAACTCCATGTCGAGCAGAAAACCATTGGCCACGTCCTCGACCAGCTCGGTCTGGATGCGGGAATAGAGCTGCTGGCGCTTGTCCGCGTCCTGAGTTTCAGCGGCTTCGGCCCAGACCTTGTCCAGTTCGGGGTTTCTGTAACCCTGCACGTTGACGAAAGGCGAGCCTTTGACGATGTTGTCAGCAATGTACAGGCGTTCGACACCAAGAGCTGGATCGCCGTACTGATACAGGAAGGTCGTGGTCAGATCGAAATCCCACTGGCCGGTACGGCTGGCCCAGCCGCCTGCATCCGTGGACTCGATATGAACGTTGAAGCCAAGTCCCTCCAGCACCTGTCTGGTGTATTCGCCCAGGCGATCCCACATGGAGCCATAGGGCAGATTGAGCTGATTGATGGTGTAATCGCCCGGATTGATGCCGGACTCCTCGATCAGTTGCTGCGCCTTGTCCGGATCGTAGTCGTACACCGGCAGATCGGGATCATAGAACAGCTCCGTTGCGGCGAACGGGCCGCGGGCCACGCTGCCGTGGCCGAAGAAGATGTTGTCGACGATCATCTGCCGGTCCAGCGCATGCATGAGCGCGCGCCGCACCTTGAGGTTGTCGAACGGCGGTCGACGCATGTTCATGATCAGGTAGGCATAGGGGGAATACATTTCCCAGCCTTTTGTGGTGGCAGCAGTGCCGGGCCGGGCCTTGAGACGATTGACGTCCACGTTATCGACATCACCGCCGCGCAGCGCCTCGATGCGGCCGTTTTCATAAGCCACCGCTCGTGAGGCCGAATCCGGTATGACATGAAAGATCAGTTCATCCAGGTGCGGTCGGCCCGGTTTCCAGTAATCCGGGTTCTTGCGCAGTTTGATGTAGGAGCCGCGCTTCCACTCCTCGAACATGAAGGGGCCCGTGCCGATGGGCGCCTCGTTGGCCGGGTTGTCGCGGTAATCCGTGCCGGCATAGATGTGCTGCGGCATCATGGGGACGGTGCCGGGCTCGAACATGAGCATGAGCGCCGGGAAAGCCTCCTTCAGATTCAACTGCACGGTGTAATCGTCCAGTTTTTCCACCGAGTCGAGATAGTTGTCGAACACGAGGCGAGCCCGTGCATGGACTTCGGGCAGCATGTCACCGATCGAGAACACCACGTCATCCGCCGTGAAAGGCTCGCCGTCGTGCCACTGCACGTTTTCCTGCAGATGAAAGACGATGGTCAGTCCATCATCCGAGACTTCCCAGGATTTTGCCAGCTCCGGCTGCGGATTGAGGTCGAAATCGTAAGTCAGCAAACTCTGGAACATCTTGCCGTTGACATACAGTATGGGTCCCTGCTGATTGAAAGCGGCCACGAGCAGCGGCGGCTCCGGCTGCACGATCAGGTTGAGAGTGACTGTGCCGGTATCTTCGCCCCACACCGGCCTGTATCTGTAGGCGTAGGCGGCACCCAGCGCCGATGCGCTGGTAACGAGAAACTTGCGTCGATCCATTATCGTTCTCCTCACTCGTGCAGTATTGTCTTGTTCATTGTCCCGCGTATGGCGACCACTTCATTCCCCTCGAAGCCATGGCCGGCCGGACCACGGTCGTTGCTGCGCGTATCTTGCCACGCTTTTGTCAGCGCGTAACGTCGCCACTACCGATATCCGCCACCGAATGAGACCGGCCCCATGCAAGCGGCGGCGTTCGCGGGGGCGGTGTGCGCCGGCTGCCCGTCTGCTCGAAGGCCGCGGCAATGACGAGCAACAATGAATCATTGTACGGGCGTCCTGCAAACGTCAGCCCGACCGGCATGCCGGTATCGGCCATTGTTCCCATGGGCACGGTGACCGTCGGTATGCCGAGATGCCGGATGGCCAGATTGCCGTTGGCGATCCATACGCCATTGCGCCAGCCTTGATCGGCTGCAACCTCATTGACATCCATGTCAGCCGCGCCCACATCGGCCACCGTCGGAAACACGATGGCATCCAGGCCGCGTTCGTCCATCCACAGCTCGACATCGCGTCGCGCGGTTTCCTCGAGCCCGAGTACGCCCGCCTGCAGCCACGGCAGGTCGAGTATGGAATCGAGCCGGTGGCGGCGCACGAGTTCCGGGTAAGTGGCGGTGTTGCGTTCACGCTTGCTGCCGTAGCGGTCCGGCAATGCGTCCGGCGGGTGCGGAAAGATCTGTTCACCATCGACATCAGCAAGACTGTGCAGGGCCGGGTCGCCATTGCTGCGCAGAAAATCGTCCCAGGCGTGGGCGGCGAAATCATGCGCTTCCCGCGCTAGGTACTCTGGCGGCACGAAACCGCGGTTGTCGATGGTTGGCGCCCCGGCACGATCGCCTTCATAGTTCGACACTGCAGGAAAGTCAATCGTCATGACCTCCGCCCCGGCTGCCGCTAGATCCTGCCGCGCCTGTTGCCACAGCGCCATGATGGAAGCCCGCGTTTCGATGCGCTGCCCGGCCGACTGGTAGATACTGGGCAGTTCGCCGGTGCCGGCCTGCGGATCGTCGTTGATGTACATGCCCGGCACGCCGAGGCGCAGGCCGTTCAGCCCTGCCCGCGCCTGCGCCCGGTCCGCTGGCAGGAGCGCGCCGTAGTGTGCAGGCCGCATGGCGGATGCGCGCGGTATGCCGATCCAGGGTTGCATGCGCCAGAAATCGCCGTGGCTTTCGGGGTCGTCGGTGACGATGACGTCGAGCACCTCCAGCATATCGCGCATGCTGCGGGTATGCGGCACGACCACATCCATGGTCGGATACAGCGGCCAGTTGCCGCGCATGGAAATGACTCCGCGTGAAGGCGTGTAAGCACACAGCGCGTTGTTTGAGGCCGGCGTGCGGCCGGACGACCAGGTTTCCTCGGCCAGACCGAAAGCGGCGAAGCTGGCCGCCGTCGCGGTACCAGAGCCATTCGACGAACCCGAAGCGAATGCCGCCGTCAGGTACGCCTTGTTGTACGGGCTTTCCGCGCGCCCGTAGACACCGCGTTGCATGCCGCCCTTGGCCATTGGCGGCATGTTGGTCAGGCCAATGAGAATGGCGCCGGCCGCGCGCAGGCGTTCGATGACAAAGGCATCCGACTGCGCCACCAGGTTCTTGAAGGCAGGCGAGCCGGCGGCCACCGTGAGGCCGCGCACCTTGTAGCTGTCCTTGGCAGTATAGGGAATGCCGTCGAGCGGCCCCCGTGTCTCACCCCGCGCACGGCGCCGATCGGCGGCACGCGCCTCGGCGACGACATCCGGATTCATGACGACGATGGCATTGAGCTGCGGGCCACGCTCCCTGTCATACGCCTCGATCCGTTCCAGATAGGCTGTGACGAGCTGCTCACAGCTGACCGCGCCGCTGTCCAGCGCCGCACGGATGTCAGCAATACCCGCCTCGCAGACCTCGAAGGAAGCCATGTGCAGCTCTCCTGCCCGTCACTGTGGCAGATACCGGCGTAACGGCATTTGCCGACCGTGTGCGTTTGCCCTGCGGCAGGCACGCAGCTGGGCTGAACTATGGCTGCGTGCCCGCCACGCGACGGTGGACGGCTCAGTGCCCGAAATAAACGTTGTCGAAACTTTCGTTGAGACCGATGGCCGTGGTCACCAGATTCTCGATGTTGTTCCGATACAGCGTGGCAAACTCCATATCGACCAGCCAACCGTTGGCGACATCCTCCACCAGCTCGGTCTGGATGCGGGAATACAGCTCCTGACGCCGGTCGGCATCCGGCGTGCCCGCGGCCTCCGACCAGAGTTCGTCCAGTTCGGCATTCTTGTAGCCCTGCACGTTGACGAAGGGCGATCCCTTGACGATGTTGTCGGTAATGTACAGCCGTTCGACCCCCAGCGCCGGATCACCGTACTGGTAGGCATAGGTCGTGGTGATGTCGAAATCCCACTGCCCCGTGCCACTGGCCCAGCCGCCGGCATCCGTCGACTCGAGCTGTACGTTGAAACCCAGTTTTTCCAGAATCTGACGGGTGTATTCGTCCAGGCGCGTCCAGGTCGAGCCGTAGGGGAAGGCCAGTTGCCGGATGGTGTACTCACCGGCATCGATGCCGGACTCTTCCATCAATTGCTGCGCCTTGTCCGGGTCGTGTTCATAGACCGGCAGATCGGGATCATAGAATAGTTCCGAGCGTGCAAACGGCCCCGAGGCCACCTCGCCGAGACCGAAGAAGATGTTCTGGACGATCATTTTTCGGTCCAGCGCATACATCAGCGCCTGCCGCACCTTGACATTGTCGAACGGCGGCTTGCGCATGTTCATGATCAGGTAGGCAATGGGCGAGAACATTTCCCAGCCCTTGGTGGTATAGCCGACATCAGCCGGCTGGCGCAGGCGCTCGATATCGACATTGTCGACGTCACCGCCGTACAGGGCGTCGACCCTGCCGTTTTCGAAAGCCACGGCACGGGAGGCCGAGTCGGGCACCACATGGAAAATGATCTCGTCAAGATAGGGCTGCTCCGGCTTCCAGTAATCATCATTGCGAATCAGCTTGATATAGGAACCGCGTTTCCACTCCTCGAGCTTAAACGGGCCGGTGCCGATGGGATCCTGGTTGGCAGGATTGTTTGCATAATCCGTGCCCGCGTAGACATGCTTGGGCATGATGGGAGCGAAGCCGGGCTCGAACATGAGCATGATGGCCGGGAAGGCTTCCTTCAGATTCAGGCGCACCGTGAGGTCATCCACCTTTTCCACCGACTCCATGTACTTGCTGAGGATGGTGTGTGCCCGCGCGTGCACCTCGGGCAGCATATCACCCAGCGAAAAGACCACATCATCGGCGGAAAACGGCTCGCCGTCATGCCAGCGCACACCGTCTTGCAAATGGAACACGATGCTCTTGCCGTCAGCCGACATGTCCCATGACTTGGCCAGTCCCGGCTGCGGCTCCAGGTCGAAGGAATATGTCAGCAGGCTCTGAAACATCTTGCCACTGACATATTGCGTCGGTGCCTGCTGGTTGAAGGCCGCCACCGCCACCGGCGGTTCCGGCTGGATGATCAGGTTGAGCGTGCCGCCCCGCTTGCCGCCTTCCTGCGCCCATACCGGGCCGTACCTGGTGGAAGCATAAGCCGCACCGACTGCCGATGCGCTGGTAATCAGGAATTTGCGTCGATCCATTGTCATTATCTCCTTCATTGCTTTATCGGTTCTGTCTGCAGAGCCTCAAACGCTCGGCCGAATTCAGTCGCGGAACCGGTGTCCCGTGCTGCTGTATCGTTCTGACACGATACCACCGTGGGCAACGATGTCATGCGTTGCCTCACACAAGCAACAAGGCAGGCAATCATCTATCTTGCTACAAGGACACCACCTCGACACGCCAGCGAAGTATGACGTCGCCCGTGTCGCTGTCGGCGCCACTGCAGGCGCGTTACGGCGCAGTCATCGGTCATCCGCACACGAATGGCTCGCCTTCTGGCGACCAGACCTGTGCTCCTGCGCGACTTGAACCAGGGCATTCGCATCAATATCGCGCACGCTGCGCACGCCGGTGAGGGTCATGGCCACGCGCATTTCCTCGGCTATCAATTCCAGCAGATGAGCCACGCCGGCCTCACCAGCCGCTGCAAGGGCATAGACATAAGCCCGGCCCAGCAATACCGCATCGGCACCCAGTGCCAGCATGCGCACCACATCCAGCCCCGTACGCACGCCGGAATCCGCCAGCACGGTCAGGTCGTCGCCCACCGCATCGGCAATGGCCGGCAATGCGCGCGCCGTCGACAGCACGCCATCCAGCTGGCGGCCGCCGTGATTGGACACGACGATGCCGTCGGCGCCGAAGCGCACTGCATCGCGGGCATCCTCCGGATCGAGGATACCCTTGATGACGATGGCACCCGGCCAGAATTCGCGGATCCATTCCAGATCCTGCCAGGCGATGGAGGGATCGAAATTGGAGCCAACCCAGCCGATATAATCTTGCAGGCCAATGGGCCGGCCGAAATAAGTCGATATGTTGCCCAGCCCGTGCGGCCGGCCGTACAGGCCGACATCCCACGCCCAGCGCGGGTGGGTCAGCGCCTGCAGGTAGCGGCGTACGGCCACGTTCGGCCCGCTCATGCCGGAGTGCGCGTCACGATAACGCGCACCCGGCACGGGCAGATCCACAGTGAACACCAGCGTCTTGACGCCAGCTGCCTGCGCCCGCTCCAGCACGTTCTGCATGAAACCGCGATCCTTGAGTACATACAGCTGGAACCACATGGCGCGGTCGATGACCGGCGTCACTTCCTCGATGGGACACACCGAAACCGTGGACATGGTGAAGGGCACGCCCTTTCGGTCCGCAGCGCGCGCCGCCTGTACCTCGCCGCGGCGCGCATACATGCCGGTCAGGCCGACCGGCGCCAGCACGGTCGGCATGGCCAGGGTTTCGCCGAACAGTTCGGTCCGCAGGTCGAGTTCCGACATGTCGCGCAGCACGCGCTGGCGCAGACTCACAGCGGCCAGGTCGTCGACATTGCGCCGCAAAGTGTGCTCGTCGTAGGCACCACCATCGATGTAGTGAAACAGAAAGGGCGGTATGCGGCGCCGCGCCGCGCGCCGGTAATCCTGTGGTGAGGAAATGATCATGAGACTGTCGTTGTTGCTTGTTGCATGCCGGGCACGGCCGCAAAGCGGCCACGCCGAGAGTGGCTAGTCGAGCTGCCACTGATACATGATGAAGTCGCTGGGGCCGTCGGTATAGTGATCGTAGAAGGCGCGTCCGCGATAATTGAAATGCTGCGTGATCCAGCGGATGGCGGGCCAGCCGCGCGCGGCGGCGAGGTCGCGCAGGGTATCGAACAGGGCATCCGCCGCGCCGCTGCCGCGTGCCTGCGGCAGCACGAACATGTCATCGAGAAAGCCGATGTCGCAGCCGCCCAGCGAGCGCGGACAGGCACGCACATGGGCCATGCCCACCGCCTGTCCGGCACCATCGCGCGTCAGCAGGCCTTCCAGCACATGATCGGGATCCAGCAGCCACTGCCAGACCTGCTCCGCCGTCGTATCATTGCGCGCCACCTTGTAGAAATCGGCATAGCCGTCGAACAGAACCCGCCACTCGGCCTTGTCATCCGCGGTCACGAAACGCGTCGTCAAATCGGTCATTGCTGCTCCCGCTCTCCCACTGCCGATGAAAAGAATTGCCAGACGTCCACACCGGCTGACACCGTGCAGGGATAGCACGAACAGCAACACGCTGACAAGACTAATATTGCAGCCACAAAAAAGCCCCGGCCGCAGGGCCGGGGCTTTTGTACGGGTCGCGGTGGACCGGGGGCTGACTTACATCATGCCACCCATACCGCCCATACCGCCCATACCGCCCATGTCGCCGGCACCGCCCTTGTCATCGTCGTCGGGGACGTCGGTGACGGCAGCTTCGGTGGTCAGCATCAGACCGGCGATGGAAGCCGCGTTCTGCAGCGCAGTACGGCCGACCTTAGTCGGGTCCAGAATGCCCATCTCGATCATGTCGCCGTAGGCATCGGTTGCGGCGTTGTAGCCGTAGTTGCCCTTCTGCGACAGGACTTCATTGACCACCACCGAGGCTTCGGCACCGCTGTTGTCGACAATCTGACGCAGCGGCTCTTCGATGGCGCGACGCAGAATGTTGATGCCGGCGGTCTGGTCGTCGTTTGCACCCTTGACCTTTGCGACGGCCTGCAGCGTACGCAGCAGCGCCACGCCGCCGCCGGGCACGATACCCTCTTCGACAGCGGCACGGGTGGCGTGCAGCGCGTCTTCGACGCGTGCCTTCTTTTCCTTCATTTCAACTTCGGTAGCCGCGCCGACCTTAATCAGCGCCACACCACCGGCCAGCTTGGCGACACGCTCCTGCAGCTTCTCGCGGTCGTAATCGGAGGTGGATTCCTCGATCTGCGCACGAATCTGCTTGACGCGGGCCTCGATGTCCTTATTCGTGCCCTTGCCATCAATGATGGTGGTGTTCTCCTTGGAGATCTGCACCTTGTTGGCCTCACCCAGGTGCTCCAGCGTGGCGTTTTCCAGTGTCATGCCGAGATCCTCGGAAATCACCTGACCACCGGACAGAATCGCCATGTCTTCCAGCATGGCCTTGCGCCGATCGCCGAAGCCGGGCGCCTTGACGGCGGCAACCTTGACGATGCCGCGCATGTTGTTGACCACCAGCGTCGCCAGCGCCTCGCCTTCCACGTCTTCGGCGACGATCAGCAGCGGGCGGTTCTGTTTGGCGACGTTTTCCAGCAGCGGCAGCATGTCGCGGATGTTGGAGATCTTCTTGTCGTGCAGCAGGATGTAGGGGTTCTCCAGCTCGGCCGTCATGGCCTGATTGTCGGTGACGAAATACGGCGACAGGTAGCCGCGGTCGAACTGCATGCCCTCGACCACGTCCAGCTCGTTGAACAGGCTGGAGCCTTCCTCGACCGTGATGACGCCTTCCTTGCCGACCTTGTTCATGGCATCGGCGATGATCTTGCCGATTTCCTCATCCGAGTTGGCAGAAATGGAGCCCACCTGCGCGATCGACTTCTCGTCATCGCAGGGCTTGGATTGCTTGGCCAGCTCATCCACGGCAGCATCCACGGCGGCGTCGATGCCGCGCTTGAGATCCATCGGGTTCATGCCGGCGGACACGGCCTTGATGCCTTCACGCACGATGGCCTGAGCCAGCACTGTGGCGGTGGTGGTGCCGTCGCCGGCAACATCGGAAGTCTTAGAGGCGACTTCCTTGACCATTTGCACGCCCATGTTCTCGAACTTGTCTTCCAGTTCGATTTCCTTGGCGACGGACACGCCGTCCTTGGTCACCGTGGGGGCGCCGAAACTCTTGTCGATGACGACATTACGGCCCTTGGGACCGAGCGTGACCTTCACCGCATTGGCGAGCGTGTTGACGCCGCGTGCCAGACGCGAGCGGGCGTCTTCGCTGAAACGTACTTCCTTAGCAGCCATTTGAAGCTTTCCTTAGATTCTGTAACTGATGAATGATTGAAGCGGATTCGAGTTCGGTGCGTCAGTCCAGCACGGCGAGGATATCGTCCTCGCGCATGACGACGACCTCATCCCCGTCCACCTTCACTTCCGTGCCGGCGAACTTGCCGAACAACACCTTGTCGCCCGCCTTGACCTCGGGTTTGCGGACTTCGCCGTTGTCCAGCGGTTTGCCCTTGCCAACGGCAACAATTTCGCCGCGCTGGGGCTTTTCGGCCGCACTATCGGGGATCACGATGCCGCCGGCGGACTTCTGTTCTTCTTCGAGCCGCTTGACCACGACCCGGTCATGCAAAGGACGGATACTCATTGCCACCCTTCTCCTTTCAATGTGGTTGTCATGAAAAAACACATTTGCTCGCAATGGAGCGCTAGGGGTGCCTTACTGGCGACCCCGACCAACGCGTTACATGCGGCCTGTTGCGACACTTTCAAGAGGCGCACCGAAAATTTTTTCGGCGCGCCCCGACCGGTTCACGACAACCGCCTGCAACGCATTGAAATGTCCGGATCCGCGCCCATCAAACATGCTGTGTCGCTTGCGCGGAGCATTCCCGTCGCCAAGTGTTTACACTGTTACACCTTTGCACTTCCCACCTGATGAGCCACTTCCATGCCTGTACAGACTAACGACCGCCCCATCGGCATTCTGCTGACCAACCTGGGCACCCCGGCCAGCCCGAGCCAGGCCGATATCCGCCGCTTCCTGGCTGAATTCCTGGGCGATCCGCGCGTCATCGATTGGAACCGGCTGCTATGGCTGCCCATGCTCTACGGCTATGTGCTGACCACCCGACCCACCCGGGCAGCCGAGGCCTACCGCAAGATCTGGACCGATGAAGGCTCGCCACTGCTGGTTCATGCCCAGCGCCAGGCTGCCGCGGTCCGGCAGCGCCTGAACGAGATTCTGACCGCGCCCGTGCAACTGCAACTGGGCATGCGTTACGGCGAGCCGTCGCTGACCGATGCACTGCAGCAACTGTGCGACGCCGGTTGCGACCGCATCCTGCTGCTGCCGCTGTATCCGCAATACTCGACCACCACCACGGCCACCACCTTCGACAAGGTAGCCGAGCTGTTCGCCGGCATGCAGGAACAGCCGGCACTGCGCAGCATCACCCGCTACTGCGAAGAACCGGCCTACATCGATGCCCTCGCCGACTCGGTGCGACGCCACTGGCAGGAACATGGTCGCAGCCAGCGTCTGCTGATGTCCTTTCATGGCATCCCGCAGCGTTACGCCGACAACGGCGATCCCTATCCGGACGATTGCGAAACCACGGCACGACTGCTCGCCGAACGCCTGCAGCTGGAGCCGGACGCCTGGCTGCTGAGCTACCAGAGCCGCTTCGGCCGTGAGCCCTGGTTGCAGCCCTATACCGACGACACACTGGCGCAGTGGGCGCGCGACGGCGTTGAATCGGTCGATGTCATCTGCCCCGGTTTCTCCGCCGACTGTCTGGAAACGCTGGAGGAAATCGAACTCGACTACCACGAGCTGTTCACGCAGCAGGGCGGACAATATCTGTCCTACGTGCCGGCCCTGAACGATGATGCGGCGCACATCGACATGCTGGCGCGCCTGGTGGAACGGGAAATCGCCGGCTGGACGTAGCTCCGCGTTTACGAATCGCATTCACAAGACACAGGAAACCTGCATGGAATTGGTTGCTGAATACGGACTATTTCTCGCCAAGGCGGTGACCGTGGTGGTTGCCATCGGTCTGCTCGTCGGCTGGCTGGCCAGTGTCATTCATCAGGCTCGCAGCGCCGACCGGGAGCAGCTGGAGGTGCGCAACGTCAACAAGCGCCTGCAGCACATGGCCAATACGCTGCATGCGGAACTGCTCACCAAACGCCAGCGCAAGACACGGCGCAAACAGCGCAAGGCGGAGGAGAAACGCCGAGCCAAAGAGGAAAAACTGGGCAAGTCGCCGGCCGGCAAGCGCCTGTTCGTGCTCGATTTCATCGGTGATGTGCGGGCATCGGCAGTGGACCAGCTGCGTGACGAGATCAGCGCCGTGCTGCAAGTGGCGGAAGACGATGACGAAGTGCTGCTGCGGCTGGAATCCGCCGGCGGCATGGTGCACGGCTACGGGCTGGCAGCATCCCAGCTGAAGCGGTTGCGCGACAATGGCCTGCGCCTGACCGTGGCGGTCGACAAGCTGGCCGCCAGCGGCGGTTACATGATGGCCTGCGTGGGTGAACGCATCGTGGCGGCGCCGTTCGCCATCATCGGCTCCATCGGCGTGGTGGCGCAAATTCCGAACTTCAACCGCGTGCTGCGCGACAAGCACATCGACTACGAGCTGCATACGGCCGGCGACCACAAGCGCACGCTGACCGTGTTCGGCGAGAATACCGACGAGGCACGCGCCAAATTCCGCGAGGAACTGGAGGCCACCCACGGGCTGTTCAAGGACTTCGTCGCCCGCCACCGCAGCGGTATCGACATCGACAGCGTGGCCACCGGCGAGCACTGGCATGCGAGTCAGGCGCTGGAGCGCAGTCTGGTCGATGACATTATCACCAGCGATGACATCCTGCTGCAGGCCGTACGCCAGCAACGACCGGTGTTCGAGATTCAGTACAGGACACCCGCAGGTTTCATGGCGCGCCTGTCCGGCCGGGCCGCGGCCGGAGTGCGCGACACAGCTGGCGCTGTGATCCGGTCGCTGCTGCAGCAGTGACTTGTGACTGCACGCAGCGGTGCGTGAACTTGTCGGCTCGATTGCGGTCACATTTACCGTCGACATACCGACGCGCGCCGGGTGCTTCCATTCCACAGCACACTCGAGGATTTATGACACACATCATCCGTACCCGTTTCACTGCACTGTTGTGCCTGTTGGCCCTGCTCGTGGCCGGCGGCGCTCAGGCCAGCGTTCCCAGTGGCATGCTCGATCAGGAGGATCCCTCCCTGGCTCCCATTCTGGAAGACGTCATGCCCGCCGTGGTCAACGTTGTAGTCAAGACCAAGACCCGTTCCCAACATCGCAACCCCCTGTTTGATGATCCATTCTTTCGACGCTTCTTCGACATGCCGGAGCGCCAGCCGGCCCCGAGCTATCGCATGGCGGCCGGCTCCGGGGTCATCATCGATGCCGCAGACGGCATCATCATTACCGGCGACCACGTCATCGACAATGCCGAGCAAATCACCGTCCGTCTCAGCGACGACCGCGAATTCGACGCCGAGCTGATCGGCACAGATTCGGCCTCGGACATCGCCGTCCTCCAAATCGATGCCGACGACCTCACGGAATTGCCGGTGGCGGATTCCGACTCCCTGCGTGTCGGTGATTTCGTCATTGCCATCGGCAACCCGTTCGGCCTGACGCAGACCGTCACTTCTGGCATCGTCAGCGGCCTCGGCCGCCACGGTCTCGGCAACCGCTTCGAGAACTTCATTCAGACCGACGCCTCTATCAATCCGGGCAACTCAGGTGGCGCGTTGATCAATCTCGACGGCCAGCTGGTTGGCATCAACAGCGCCATTCTGTCCCAGTCCGGCGGTAACATCGGCATCGGCTTCGCCATTCCCAGCAATCTGGTCATGAAAGTCTATAACCAGATCATGGAATACGGCGAGGTGCAACGCGGCCGTCTGGGGGTCGTCGGCCAGGATCTGACACACGATCTCGCCGAAGCCTTCGGTCTCGACACCAACAAGGGCGTGGTCATAGCCAAGGTCACAGACGACTCGCCGGCCGAGGAAGCCGGCCTGCAGCCACGCGATGTCATCACCGCGGTCGATGGCACGTCGGTTGACAACTTCTCCGATCTGGCGCGCGCCATCGGTCTGCGCCTGCCGGGCAGCGAAGTCGACATCACCTTCATCCGCGATGGCGAGGAAAAGACCGTCACCGCAGTGCTGGGTGAGGCTTCGAACGTCGCCGGCAATAACGGCTCCCACTCCGCCAATGGTGATCTCAACGAAAAACTGGCCGGGGCCCGGTTCAGCGAAATTCCAGACGATCATCCGCTGGCCGGACGCGTCGAGGGCGTGGTCGTCGAATCCGTGCACCGAGGCAGCCCGGCAGCCCGTGCCGGCCTGCGCTCCGGGGATATCATCACCTCCGTCAATCGCAAGCCGGTCTCCAATCTGGACGACTTCCACTCCCTGGCGGGTGCCGATTCCGATCAACTGCTGTTGCACATACGACGCAAGGGCGGCGCCCTGTTCCTGCTGCTGAAGTAAGCGCACGAACGAAAAGGCCCGGTTCCGAACCGGGCCTTTTCCTGTTTGTACTCAGTCGCCCACCCAGCCAGTGCCAGGCGGCAGCCACGCAGGCAGGATTTTGTCATGCCGACCGGCACAGCTATACTCGCGGGATGGAACAGCAGACCGACTTCGACATCGAGCGCTTCGAACAGCGTGTCAACGCCCTGCTGGATGCCTACAAGCGTCTGCAGAGCGAATACGAAGCGCTGAAAACGGCGCACCAGACGCAGAATGAACAGACGGCACGCTTGCGTGAACGCCTCAACGGTGTCATCGAGCGCATACGCGTGCTCGAGACGGAAGCCGACAGTGCCGAAAATTGAGGTTGCCCGATAAAGTGGCCAGAGAAAGCAAACAATCGACGCTGACGATCCGCATCCTGGGCCGCGATTATCCGGTGTCGTGTCCAGAGGACGAGCGCGAGGCCCTGTTGTCCTCGGCGGAGTACCTGTCGCAGCGCATGCAGGCCATCCGCAAGAAAGGCAAGACGCTGGGGGTCGACCGCATCGCCGTCATGGCGGCGCTCAACATCGCGCGTGAACTGCTCGCCCTGCAACTGGAAGTGGCGCAACTGCGCGACGGCGAGGACGAGCCGCCCTTCATGCAGACATCCACCGCAACCGGCGTGGCGCGGGATGAGGATCTCGATCGGCGCCTTGACGCATTGCAGGCGCGCATCGAGGCCGTCCTTGAAGACCCGGACTGATCAGGCGTACCATGCGTATTCGGCACTCCTGCGGTGTGCGATTGATCGCCTGTGTACCCCTTGAGCCTGATTACCGATACAGGGGCCATGAAGCATCGCCGGTGAGCAGGCCCGCAGACAGCGGGAAGCCTAACGCGGTGTGGTTGCGCCCCACTTGAGCACCCGTCTCAAGGTCAATGGCGGTTACCGGCACGCGCGGGAGATGCCTTTACCTGTCTGCAGACAGGCTGGCGCAACGGACAGCCATTACGTGCCATACACACCCATTGCCTGATTAATCTTCTGTGTAACGGCCGCAACCGGGATCAGCGTCATGATGTCGTCGACGTCTTCGATGCGCGTGCCCCAGGGCACGTCATCTGCCGTGGCATTGCGGTAGCGCCGCGCCGCCGCATCGAAATAATCCACGCTCAGATCCAGATTGCGATAGGAGCCGCTGCGACGGCTGTCGGTGGCTGCATGCAGACCGATGACATCGATCAGCGTGCTGTTGGCCATGTGTGCCGGCCCCGAGTCCGGCGTGAGCAGAACGCGACCATGCTCCAGCACGGCCAGCAGCAGTTTCAGCGTGGTTTGTCCGACCAGGTTCAGCACCGGTGTTTCCATTGCTGCAACAATGTCCCGCGCCATGCGCTGCTCCATGTCGCTCGGTCCGCCGATCAGTACCGTGCGCATGCCGTGCCTGCGCACGGCATGGTCCGCCGCCGCTGCATAGCGCACGGCCGGCCAGTTCAGTTGCGCGCGACTGGCACAGGGGCTGATCAGCAGGATCGGCGCCGGATCCGGACCCAGCAACAGCGCCGCCCGTTTGTGATCGGCAGCGCTGATCGGCACGCGCCAGTCGAACACGCGCTCATATACACCGAGTGCCCACGCAAAAGCGAAGAAACCATCCACCACATGCCGTCGGCTGGTCGGCGTGATGCGTTCGTTGACGAACCAGTGCTGGCAGTCCCGGCTGCGCCGGGCATCGAAGCCGATGCGCCGGTCGGCCCGAATCAGGCGACTGACACGGTTGGCGCGCCAGCTGGCATGCATGTGCAGCAACACGTCGAAATGCCTGTCGCGCAACTGTTGCCGCAGCGCTTTCAGACCGGCGCGGCCGGCCTTCTTGTCCATGACGACAAACTCGACGCCCGGCAGGTCGCCGACCAGTTCGGCCTCGCTGCGATTGATGACCCAACTGAGACGAGTCTGCGGCCAGTGCCGCTGCAGCGTATGCACGATCGGCACGATGTTGGCACAATCGCCCAGCGCCGACAGGCGCAGCAGGCAGATGCTGTCTGGCGCCGCGGCCATCACGAGTCCGGCTGGCCGGCGTTCAGAAACAGGCGATACGTGGGGTTGTCCGTTTCCTCGGCATACTCGTAGCCCAGCGCATCGAGTGATGCGCGACATGCGTCGCGCTGCTCCGGCACCACTTGCAGTCCGGCCAGCACCTGACCATAGGCGTGGCCGTGATTGCGATAGTGGAACAGCGAGATGTTCCAGCGCTCGCCGATGTTGTTGAGAAAGTCCACCAGCGCCCCGGGGCGTTCCGGAAATTCGAAGCGGAACAGGATTTCATCGTTCACCTTGGGCGCACGACCGCCGACCATATGGCGCACGTGCAGCTTGGCCATTTCGTTGCGGCTCAGGTCGATGACGTCGTAATCGGCATTGCGCAGATCGGCGATGATGCGATTGCGCTCCGCCACGCCCTGGCTAAGCTTGATGCCGACGAAGATGTGCGCGGCGCTGGCCTCGGCATAGCGATAATTGAATTCCGTCACCACGCGCCCGCCGATGGTGTTGCAGAAGTTGCGGAAGCTGCCCGGCCGCTCGGGAATGGTCACTGCCAGCAAGGCCTCGCCCTGCTCGCCCAGCTCGGCACGGTCGGCGATATAGCCGAGCCGGTCGAAATTGACGTTGGCACCGGATTCGATGGCCACCAGATGCTGTTCGAGAATGCCGGTCTGCTGCACATATTTCTTGGCTCCGGCAAGCGCCAGTGCGCCGGCGGGCTCGCTCAGCGAACGCGTATCCTCGTAGATGTCGCGCATGGCGGCACAGATTTCATCCACCGACACCGTCAACATGGCATCGACGTGCTGGCGCGCCAGGCGAAACGCTTCCGCGCCCGGACAGCGCACCGCCACACCATCGGCGAACAGGCCGACCTCGTCGAGCGTGACGCGTTCGCCCGCCGCCAGCGACCGCGTCATGCTGGCTGCATCCTCCGGCTCCACGCCGATGACGCGAATGCCCGGACGCACACTCTTGATGTATGCGGAAATGCCCGCCAGCATGCCGCCGCCGCCCACGCACACGAACACGGCATGAATATCATCCGGATGCTGGCGCACGATCTCCATGCCGATGGTGCCCTGGCCGGCAATGACATCCGGATCGTCATAGGGATGGATGTACTCCAGCCCATCACGCGCCTGCAGTGCCGCGGCCTGCGCCGCGGCCTCGTCGTAACTGTCGCCGTGCAGCACCACTTCGCCGCCGAAGGCGCGCACCGCCTGCACCTTGATGGCCGGCGTCGTGCGCGGCATGACAATGACGGCGCGAATGCCGAGCTTCTGCCCGGCCAGCGCCACGCCCTGGGCATGATTGCCGGCAGAGGCGCAGATAACACCGCGGCTGCGCTGCGCAGCAGTCAGACGCGCAATGCGATTATAGGCGCCGCGCAGCTTGAAGGAATGCACCGGCTGCTTGTCCTCGCGCTTGAGAAAGACGCGATTGCCGATGCGCTTGCCCAGCTGCACGGCTTCCGTGAGCGGCGTCTCGATGGCGATATCGTAAACGCGCGCCGCGTTGATGCGTTTCAGGTAGTCGGCATCGCCCACATCCACGGCAGGCGCGGTACCGGCGGCAGCGGTTTGCAGCAGACTGGTATTCATGGTCGACAGCTCGATGGGCCAAAGGTGCATGTTAATGCCTGAATGTCGCTGAGGCCATACGCCCGAGCAACCACGACATTGATGGCGTATCATGCACCTGTTTGCACGGTATCCGAACAACCATGTCTGCAACCCACGCAATCGATCAGGACATCACCTTCATCGGTGGCGGCAACATGGCCGCCAGTCTGATCAGCGGCCTGCGCAGTGCCGGCCATGCGGGCGCACGCATTCACGTCGTCGATCCGGATGCGGAGCAGCGTGAACGAATGAGCCGGGACTTCGGCGTCCACACCCACGCGCATGCCGACGATCGGGCCGTACTTGATGCGGGCGTCTGGGTACTGGCGGTCAAGCCGCAGATGATGGCGGACGTGACGCGCACACTGGCACCGCTGTTGAACGGCCGCCAGCCGCTGGTCATATCCATCGCCGCCGGTGTACCGCTGTCCGCCTTGCGCCAGTGGCTGGGCGAGCAGTTGCCGCTGGTGCGCTGCATGCCCAACACACCGGCCCTGATCAGTGCCGGTGCCACCGGCCTGTACGCCGACGTCGGCGTCGATCAGGCGCAGCGCCAGACGGCGCAGACCATTCTTTCGACCACCGGTCTCACCACCTGGGTCGATTCGGAACAGCTGCTGGACGCCGTTACCGCCACCTCCGGCAGTGGCCCGGCCTATTACTTCGCCTTCATGGAAGCCATGCAGGCGGGCGCCGAGGCGCTGGGGCTGGATGCGGAAACGGCACGCGCGCTGGTGCTGCAGACAGCGCTGGGCGCAGCCCGCATGGCGCTGGAATCCGGTGAGGATCCGGCCGCGCTGCGGCGCAAGGTGACCTCGCCCGGCGGTACCACGGAACAGGCACTGACCATGTTCGCCGACGGCGATCTGCAGGCCCTGGTGGCGCGTGCCATGCGCGCCGCCGCGCAACGCGCCGATACGCTGGCGCGCAGCATGCACGACGCATGACCAGACTTCGTTCACCATATTGCTCCGACTGATTCGCGCCCTGCACCAATCAGCCACCACAGGATATGCACAGCAACGTCATGGAAGCCCTTCTGTTTCTCGTCAACACGGTCTTCACGCTCTACATCATCGTGCTGCTGGTACGCGTTCTGCTGCAGACGACGGGAGCGCCGTTCCACAATCCCGTGTCGCAGTTCGTCTGGCACGCCACGGTGCGCCCGGTGCGGCTCGTCGCCCGCGTCATGCCGCGGTGGCGCAATGTCGATGTGCCGGCCATCGCGCTCATTCTGCTGCTGTGCTACATCAACATCGAAGTGGTGCTGTGGATCGTCACCGCCCGTTTCGGCGTCATGCCGATACCGGCGCTGGGCTGGGCCCTTGCCAAGGCGCTGGCATTGTTGTGCAATCTGTACTTCTTCACGATTCTGGCGCAGGCCCTGCTGTCCTGGCTGGCGCCGCAGCAGTACTCGCCGGCCACGGTCATTCTGTGGTCACTGAACGAGCCGCTGCTGCGCCCGGTGCGCAACAGGCTGCCACCGGTCGCGGGTCTGGACCTGTCGCCGCTGGTCGTGCTCATTGCCCTGCAATGCATCAACCTGCTGCTGCCCCGGGCGCCCTTTCTGGGTTGAATCATGACGCAATCGATCGGCCTGATCACACCGCAGACACTGCATATTGAAACACCGCTGCCGCTGGATTGCGGCGAACAACTGTCCAGCTACGAATTGATGTATGAAACCTACGGGCAGCTCAACGCCGCTGGCAGCAACGCCGTGCTGGTGTGCCATGCCCTGTCCGGCAATCACCATGCGGCCGGCTACCACAGCGCCGAGGACAGAAAGCCCGGCTGGTGGGACAATTGCATCGGTCCCGGCAAGATGATCGACACCGATCGCTTCTTTGTCGTCTGTCCGGCCAATCTGGCCGCCTATGGCGGTTCCACCGGACCCGGCAGCGAGAATCCCGCGACTGGACGCCCCTACGGCCCGGACTTTCCGGTAGTAACGGTCGGCGACTGGGTGCGGGCGCAGAACGAACTGCGCCAGCGCCTCGGCATCGAACAATGGGCCGCGGTCATCGGCGGCAGCCTCGGCGGCATGCAGGTCATGCAGTGGGCCATCGATTTTCCCGGCCGTCTGTTGCACGCCGTGGTGGTCGCCGCCGCGCCGCGCCTGTCGGCGCAGAACATCGCCTTCAACGAAATCGCGCGCCAGGCCATTGCCACCGATCCGGAGTTTCATGGCGGGCGCTACCTGGAACATGATCAAGTGCCGCGCCGCGGCCTGATGCTGGCGCGCATGCTCGCCCACATCACCTATCTGTCGGACGAGGCCATGCGCGACAAGTTCGGCCGCGATCTGCGCCAGGGCCAGCTCAACTACGGCTTCGACGTCGAATTCCAGGTCGAATCCTATCTGCGCCATCAGGGCACGTCGTTCGTCGACCGCTTCGATGCCAACACCTACCTGCTGATGACCAAGGCACTGGACTACTTCGACCCGGCGCGTGCCCACGACGGCGACCTGGCGGCCGCTTTCGCCCCCGTAACGGCCCGGTTTCTGGTCATTTCCTTCACCTCCGACTGGCGTTTCGCGCCGGCGCGTTCGCGCGAGATCGTCGATGCGCTGGTGGATGCGGGCAAGCAGGTGGCCTATGCCGAAGTCGCCTCCACCCTCGGTCATGACGACTTTCTCATGACGCTGCCGCATTACGTCGATACCACGCGCGCCTATCTCGATCACGTTGCCGACGAGGTGGGCGCATGACGACAGCGACATCCCTGCGCAGCGACCTGGCCCTGATCGCCGACTGGATCGCCGATGATGCCCGTGTGCTCGACCTGGGCTGCGGCGACGGCACCCTGCTGGCGCATCTGGCGCGCCACCGCAACGTCACCGGCTACGGTCTGGAAATAAATCCCGACAACGTCATCGACTGCGTGGCGCGCGGCGTCAACGTGCTACAGCTCGACCTCGACGAGGGGCTGGCGCAGTTCGAGGACGACAGCTTCGACTTCGTCGTCATGAGCTCCGCGCTGCAGGAAGTGCAACGACCGGATCGGCTGATCGACGAAATGCTGCGCATCGGCCGCCAGTCCATCGTCACCTTCCCCAATTTCGGCCACTGGCGGGCGCGCGTGTCGCTGGGGCTGCAGGGGCTCATGCCGGTGTCCCGCGCACTGCCGAACCGGTGGTACGATACGCCCAATATCCACCTGTGCACAGTTCGGGATTTCGAGGCACTATGTCGGCACAAACAGGTCGTCATCACGCACCGCAGCGTCGTGACCCATGCCCACCGCAGCACCTCGGGCACGCGCCTGCTGCCCAATCTGCTGGGCGAGATCGCTCTCTACCAGCTGCGCCGCGGCACCTGAAGCAGGCCACCTGCCTGTGCCTGTTGCTGGCACTGTGTCTGCTCGCTGCCCCCGCCAGCGCCGATACGGTGGAAAGCGGCGATCTGGTCGTGCGCTACAGCGTGATCAACAGCCTGCTGATCCCGGCCCAGGTGGCACGGGCAAACGACATCCAGCGCCGCGGCGATCGCGCCATCGTCACCATCACGCTGCAACAGCCGAGCGCCGCGGAGCCGCTGCATGCGATTGCGGCCGACGTCACCGGGCACGCGCGTACCCTGCTTGGTGAGCGCCACGAACTGGACTTTCGACGTGTCGAGGCACACGACAGCATCTACAGCCTGGCTATCGTGGCGCTGCACGAGGACGAGCAGACCGTGACGCTGGATCTGGTCGTCACCGCGCAGGCCAGCGGTCACAGCATTCCGGTGATGTTCACGCAGGAGCTGTACCGGCGCCGTTGATCGGGGTTAGTCGCCGCATGAATCGTCCGCGCTCGTCATCACCGCCAGCTTGGCGCGAATGAAGTCCGCATGCGGTAGATGCAGCAGATCGGCCAGCTCCCGCATCAGATGCTCTTCCAGCGGATCCAGATGTTCGTCGGCATAGGCCACGCGCCACAGCATTTCCAGCACCCGGCGCTTGTCCTCGACCGCCATGGCGCCGTTCAATGTCTGCAGCCAGGGGTGCAAGGATACCGAAGCGCGCGCCTGCAGGCGGGCCGTGGCGAGCAGTTCTTCCGCTTCGTCCGCGGCCAGATCGAAGTGCGCCTGCAGCTGCCGCCTGATGACCGTCAGTTCAACATTCTCGTCCTGAAAATCGGCATGCGCCATCGCCAGCAGCAGCACGGCAGCCGCAATGCACTGTGCCCGCTCCGGATCCGGCTGTCGGCCGGGCGTCTCGCCCAGCGCCTCTCGCAATCGATCAAGCAATGACATGGCGGTACCTGCTTCAGCTCGTGGCATCTTCCAGAAAGGTGCGCACGTGACGACGCAACTCGGTCAGACGGCCGTGCAGAAAATGCCCGGCGCCGGCCATGACGGTCACTTCGGCGGGCGGTTCGAGCGCCTGCACGCTGCGCATGGCGGCGTCCACATCGATGACATCGTCGGCATCGCCGAACAGCGCCTGCCAGCGCAGCGCCGGGCGCGGGATGGCGGTATCGAAATATGCCGCCGGAAAACCGACCGTCACCAGCGCCGGCGGCAGCTCACTTTCCGCCAGTCGCAGGGCCACTGCCGAACCAAAGGAAAAACCGGTCAGCGCCATCAGCGGCAGATTCGATTCCTGCAGCATCCAGTGACATACGGCGCGGGCATCCTCCACCTCGCCGCGACCGGCATCGTACGTGCCTGTGCTGTCACCGACACCGCGGAAATTGAAACGCACCGCCGCCAGGCTGACCTCACTAGCGGCGCGCGCCAGCATGGTCACGACCTTGTTGTTCTGCGTGCCGCCATGCTGTGGATGCGGATGGCACACCAGGGCCACACCGCGCGCCGCCGTGCGCGGCATGCTGACCGTGGTCTGCAGCACGCCCGCCGGCCCCGGTACCAGGCCGCGGCTGGTCTTGCCGGCTGCCGGCCACTCAGGTGCTGAGGACGCCGGCGAATCCTGCCCGGCTGGGTGATGGTGCATCATCGACTCCTGTCTGTCTGCTGGCTTGTGCGCCTGCTCGGCTGTCTTCCCCAGGTGCATAGTAGATCAGCGTTGCGCCGCTCGCCGGGCGGGACTTGTTGCCGCTGGAACGAAACAGCAGCTGGCCGCGCGGACTGAGTGTAGCGATGACCAGCGCTCCTTCCGGACGTTCGCGCAGGAAATCATCATACGTGTACTTTGACGTCAGTTTGACGCCGTGAAAGCGCCAGCCCTCGTCGTGCCGGCGCCAGAGTTCCTCGTACTGGGCGCTCCTGGAAAAAGCCTGTCGGCCGCGCGTCGGCCGCGGCAGCACCAGCGGTCCGCTCTGATCGTCCGGATTGTACAACGGCAACTGAAACACGCGGTCATGCTCCAGGCTAGTGGCGAAATGGGAACACACCAAGGCATTGTAGGCATCGTTGCTGGTGGCTGCGAGCAGGCAGGAGATTTCGTTCAGTTCGAGTGACTGCTGCACCTGGGTGGACAGAAACTCGCCATGCAGCACGCGCACGCCGGCGAGCCGTGCCGGTCGCAGCCGGTGCCAGCTGGAATCCACCAGCAGCACCGGCACATGCAGTTCATTGTTGAGGGCGCGCGCCAGTTCGGTCGACCACGGCGAGGCGCCGACAATGAGCGCGCCGTGCGGCTTGGTGGCCAGCCGCAGCCAGCGCGCCAGATAGCCGATGGTGAAGCTGTGCAGCACCACAGTGGCGAACACCACGGAAAAGATCAGCGGCAGCAGCAGGCGCGCATCCTCGTAGCCGGCCGCCATCATGCTGGCGCCGAACACGCCGGCCATGGCGGAAGCCACCACGCCGCGCGGCGCAATCCAGGCCACCAGCACGCGGTCACGCCAGTCCATGCCGCTGAACGCCGTGGCCAGCAGCACGGCCAGCGGCCGCACGACAAAGATGATCGCCGCCACCAGCGCCACGGCATGCCATTCGACGTATCCCAGCACGCCCGGATCGAGATCCGCCGTCAGCACCACGAACACGGTCGACACCATGATGATGCTGATATACTCCTTGACGCGGCGCAGTTCGCCGATGCCGGCAATGCGCATGTTGCCCATGGTCATGCCCATGACGGTGACGGCCAGCAGCCCCGCTTCGGCAAGAATGCCATTGGCGAGCACGTAGATCACCATGACACAGCCGAAGGTCAGCGGCGCCTTGAGATATTCCGGCGCCCAGGCGTGATTGAAAGTCCAGGCCAGCAGCAAGGCAACGCCCGCCCCCAGCGCCAGCGCCACGGCGATGGCCCAGCCCAGGTGGATGAACACATGGGAACTAGGTACGCCGGTACTGGTGAAGATGAAATACTGAAACACGACCACCGCCAGCAGCGCACCGATCGGGTCATTGATGATGCCTTCCCACTTCAGATAGGACGCCGTGCGGCGGTTCAGGTACGACTGCCGCAGCATGGGCACGATCACCGTCGGTCCGGTGACGATCAGAATGGCACCCAGCAGAATCGACACCGGCCATTGCAACGCGCCGATGTAATGCGCTGCCAGTGCGGTGAATCCCCAGGTGAGCACGGCGCCCAGCGTCACCAACCGCCGCACGCCGTGCACGGCATGACGCAGCTCGTGCCAGTGCAGGCGCATGCCGCCCTCGAACAGGATCACGGCCACCGCCAGCCCCACCAGCGGATCGAGCACCGGGCCGATATCTCGGCTCGGATTGATCCAGCCAAACACCGGCCCCACCAGCACGCCGCCGAGCAGGAACAGCACGATGGCCGGCAGATTCAGACGCCATGCAACCCACTGGGAGAAGATGCCCAGCGCCACGATCATGACCAGGATCAGAGTCAGAGTATGTTCCATGCGATCTCACCCGTGCATGGACGGAGCTGCTATCAGAGCGAGCTCCAGCTGTCTTTTCGACGACGACGGAAGGCAGGCAGAATCAAGCCCAGCACCACACCACCGAGCAATATAAGGGCACCGATTTTCATGCCCTCGCGCCGGCTTCGCAACGACTTGTTCTCCGATTCGAGGCGCTCGAGCTCACTTTTCATTGACAGAATCTGCTCGCGGAACTCGCGGTTCTCCTTCTTCGTTTCCAGCGCCTCCGAAGACACCTGTTTGACGTACTTCAGCTCCTCCTTAAGCGATGCATTCTCCTCGGCCAGCTCGCGCTTGAGCTTGCCGAGCTTCTCAGTACCGTCCTCTTCATGCGAAAGTTCGGTGCGCAGTTCCTCGTTCTCCTGTTTCAACTCGTCGAGCTCGGCCACGACCTGCTCAATGCGATCACGCGCCGCCGGTTCGCTGGCGATGAAGCGGGTCAGAATATAGCCTTCGCGGCCGCCGGCCGTGCGCACACGAGTCCAGCCATCAGCCTCCTCGAGCGTCTCCACTTTCGTGCCTGCCTGCAGCAACTGTATGATGCCGTAGCTGTTGCTCGGCCCGCGCCGCAGATTGATCGACAACTCGTCACTAACATAGCGTGTTGCTGCAGCGACGCTGGTGGTCATCAGTACCAGACTGAGAACGACCAGCCAGACAATACTGTTCTTGCTCATGCATAACCCCGTGTTCGCAGGTGCGCGATTTTATCAAAACTGACGGCGCGAAAAGACACACAAAGGAAAATCCAACAATGACGATGAATCTTGTCGATATCGGCGCCAATCTGGCGCATGACAGTTTCGCCGAAGACCTGCCTGCGGTGCTCGAGCGCGCGCAGACAAGCGGCATTGTACAGATCCTGGTCACGGGCAGTGACGCCGCCAGCTCGCGCCATGCCCTGGCCATGGCGCAGCAACACCCGCAGCGGCTGTTCGCCACCGCTGGGCTGCATCCTCATCATGCCGACCAATGGGAGTCGGGAATGGCGGAACTCATGCGCGACCACGCCGCACAGCCGGCCTGTCGCGCGCTGGGCGAAACCGGCCTGGACTACTTTCGCAACTTCTCCGACCGCACTGCACAGCAGCACGCCTTCGCCGCGCAGCTCGCCATCGCCTGCGACGTACGCATGCCCGTATTCCTGCATCAGCGCGACGCCCATCCCGACTTCCTGCCGATCCTGCAGGAGCATCTGCCGGATCTGCCGGGCGCTGTGGTGCACTGCTTCACCGGTAGCGGCGCGGAGCTGGACGACTATCTGGCGCTGGATCTGCACATCGGCATCACCGGCTGGATCTGCGACGAACGCCGCGGCACACACCTGCTGGAGTGCGTGGATCGCATCCCGGACGATCGCCTCATGATCGAAACCGACAGCCCCTATCTGCTGCCACGCACTATCCGCCCGCGGCCGCAGACGCGCCGCAACGAACCGGCCAATCTGCCCTGGGTGCTGGACACGCTGGCCCAGGCACGGCAGCAGGAGCGGGCCGAATTGGCAGCGATCACGCGCAACAATGCGGCGCGCTTCTTCAACCTGTCACAACCGCCGGACTGAAGAATAACTGAATAGAATAACTGGGGTCAAACTGGGGTCAGACTGCTATTTATCTTAGAATAACTGGGGTCAGACTGCTATTTATCTGGATTTTTGGGCCGACCAGGCTTCCCCGGTCTGATTCGACGCTGGAGCCGCTGTTCCATCTCGTCCTTGAAGTGCTCGCTACCGGCGACGCCTGAGCTGTTCAATGCACTGCGAATAGTCTCCAACGCACCCGGATCGAGATGCTCGTGAACCAGGTCGCAATAAGCTCGTTGTCGCTCATTCGGGGTGTGGCCGAGGCTGAGGTATTCCTCGCGGTCGGTTATAAGCGCATCCAGCTGGCCCATGGCATGTGCTCGATAGCTGGACCATCGATAATCGGCGGGCTGCGCCACCATCTCGGCCCGTACGGGGTTCAATTCTATGTAGCGATAGCACGCCAGCAGGTAACGTGTACTGTCGATCAGGCTGGCCCGATAGCGTCCCTCCCAGAGCGTACCCGTGCGCTGTTGAGTGCGGTTCACGTAATAAACGTACCTACGCCCCAGACTCTGCATGGTTTTGGCAATCCCGTCCGGCTTGTGCGGTGTCATGAGCAGGTGGACATGGTTGGTCATGAGGACGTAGGCGTGGATGTCACACTGGTGCTTTGCGGCAGCTTCGCCTAGTTGCTCCAGGTACACCAGGTAGTCGTTGCCAGCGAAGAACACAGGCTGCCGATTATTGCCACGCTGGATGACATGTTGCGGGACGTCTGTGATGTTGTAACGCGGTTGGCGAGGCATGGTTAACTCTGATCCGGCCTGGTCCATAGCGTAGCATTAATGCAGTCTGACCCCGATTTTCCGCAGCATAGCAGTAAGTCTGACCCCGGTTTTCTGCCGGTCCGAGCCAGCCGTGGATCAGGTATCCGGATCCGTCACGGCGCCTATGCTGGCGCTGCTGACCTGGCGTGCGTACTTGGCCAGCACGCCGCGTCGCGCCTTCGGTTCCGGCTTGCGCCACGCCGCGCGGCGACGCTCAAGCTCGGCGTTGTCGATGTTCAGCTGCAGCAGGCGCTGGTGGGCGTCGATGGTGATGGAATCACCCTCCTCGACCAGGGCAATGGCGCCGCCGGCGGCAGCTTCCGGTGCCACGTGGCCGACTACCATGCCGTAGGTGCCGCCGGAGAAGCGGCCATCGGTGATCAGGCCGACGCTCTCGCCCAGACCGCGCCCGACCAGGGCCGACGTCGGCGACAGCATTTCGCGCATGCCGGGGCCGCCGCGGGGGCCTTCGTTGCGGATCACGACCACGTCGCCGGCCACCACCTTTTCGTCGAGAATCGACTGAATGGCGTCTTCCTCGGATTCGAACACGCGCGCCGGGCCGGTGATGGATGGTTCCTTCAAGCCGCTGATCTTGGCCACCGCACCCTCTTCCGCGAGATTGCCCTTAAGGATAGCCAGGTGGCCGGTCTCGTACAGCGCCTTGTCCATGGGCAGAATGACGGACTGGTCGGCGGGCGGCTGGTCCGGCACCTCGGCCAGCACCTCGGCAATGGTCTGTCCGGTGACGGTCAGACAATCGCCATGCAGCAGGCCGGCGTTGAGCAGCATCTTCATCACCTGCGGCGTGCCGCCGGCCTGGTGGAAGTCCACCGCCAGATAACTGCCGGACGGCTTCAGATCGCAGAACACCGGCACGCGACCGCGGATGGTCTCGAAATCGTCGATGCTCAGATCGACCTCCGCCGCATGTGCAATGGCCAGCAGGTGCAGCACCGCATTGGTCGAGCCGCCCACCGCCATGATGACGGAAATGGCGTTCTCAAACGCCTGGCGCGTCATCAGATCACGCGGCTTGATATCCTTGTCGATGGCAGTGATCAGTGCTTCGGCGGAAGCCGCCGCGCTGTCGGCCTTTTCCGCGTCCACCGCCGCCATGGTGGAGGAATACGGCAGGCTCATGCCCATGGCCTCGGCCGCACTCGACATGGTGTTGGCGGTGTACATGCCGCCGCAGGCGCCGGGGCCGGGACAGGCGCAGCACTCGACGTCCTTCAGGCGCTGCTCGTCGATGGTGCCGGCGGCATACTGGCCCACGGCCTCGAAGATGGAGACCAGGTTCAGATCCTCGCCATCCAGATGGCCGGGCTTGATGGTGCCGCCATAGACCACGATGGCCGGCAGGTTCATGCGTGCCAGGGCGATCAGGGCGCCGGGAATGTTCTTGTCACAGCTGCCGAGTGCCACCACGCCGTCCATGGATTCGGCCTGCACCGCCGTTTCGATGGCATCGGCGATCACCTCGCGCGACACCAGCGAATACTTCATGCCGGGCGTGCCCATGGAAATGCCGTCGGACACGGTGATGGTGCCGAACAGCTGCGACTTGGCGCCGCCTTCTTCCAGCGCGCGCTCGGCGCGTTCGGCTAGCACATTCAGCCCGATGTTGCATGGCGTAATGGTGGAATAGCCGCTGGCCACACCCACCACTGGCTTGTCGAAATCCGCATCGGTATAACCGATGGCGCGCAGCATGCCGCGGTTGGGCGCGCGCGAAACGCCGGTGGTGGCCACCTGGCTGCGGTGTTTGTACGGCTTGTCTTCTGCCATGTCGGCTCCTGCAATTGTGAACGCAACGTATTATGCGTGCGCCCGTCACAGGGCACAACGCGGTGATGGGTTGGTCGCCATGGGCCGCGCATCCATCACGCGGGATGGCAATTACGCTCCGGGCTTGCGCAACTGCTGGAGCACGCGGCACTGGCGAATCCGGGCCGGTTGTTGAGCCGGCCCGGGTTTCGACTTACAGCTGTTCCGGCACCTGATCGACAAATTCGTTGGTGTAGGTCTGCGACAGATCGATATCGGCACCGGCGACGTCTTCGCTCGACATGGTCAGCACCTTGAGCGCGTTCTGCGGGCCGGCCTCGTCAAAGCGGCCGGTCGGCGAAAACATCTCCATCGACTGTGCCAGCATCTGTGTATACAGCTCTTTGCCACTGCCGGCATAGTATTCCTCGGGCACGTATTCGACGATCTCCTCCGCTGTCTTGTCCTGCATCCAGCGCAGTGTGTGCACGAATGCATTGACCAGCTTCTGCACCGTTTCCGGATTGTCCTCGATGAAGGACTGCTTGGCATACAGGGTTGCCGACGGATACGAGCCGCCGAATACTTCCTCTGTATCCGCCGCCGTGCGCGTATCCACCAGTATGTTGATGTCGCCGCGTTGCTGCATCAGCGTAATGGCCGGATCGAGGTTGACCAGCGCATCGACCTTGCCGTGCTCGACCGCGGCCATGGCGGAGTTGCTGGCACCCACGCCGACCGGCGACACATCCTTCGGGTCAACACCGGCCCTGGACAGCACGTAGTTGAGAAAGAAATTGGTGGACGAGCCGAGCGCCGTCACGCCGACGGTATGGCCGGCGAGATCGGCCACGGTCTCGACTTCGTCGCCGAGGTCGCTGCGCACGGCCAGCACGATGCCGGGGAAGCGGTCGATTTCCACCACCGCCTGCAGATAACGATCCTTGGCCTGCATCTCGATGGTGTGATCGTAATAGCCGACCACGACGTCCGCGGAGCCGCCGACCACGGCCGCCAGCGCCTTGCTGCCGCCCTTGAAGTCAACCGATTTGGCATTCAGGCCGGCCTGCTCGAAGAAGCCGAGCTGCTCGGTGAGCGTCAACGGCAGATAGGCGATGAAGGAGCGTCCGCCGATGGAAATCGTCACATCGGTGTCATCCGCCGCCTGCGCGCTGCCGGCGGCGAGTGCGCCCGCCAGCAGGGCGTAACATATCGTTCTGAGAGTTTTCATGATGCAGTTCCTTTATTGCGTGCCATTCATTCATGCGGGCCGCCACTTGAGCAGACGCCGTTCCGCGATACTCACGGCCAGGTCGAGAACCGTAACAAATATGCCCAGCACCAACATGCCCGCGAATACGCCCACCGTGTCAAAAAGCCCTTCCGCGTGGGCGATGAGATAACCCACGCCCGCGGTGGCCCCCAGATACTCCCCGACCACGGCACCGATGACGGCAAAGCCGATGGAGACACGCAGGCTGGACAGAATCCAGGTGGTCGCCGAAGGCAAGTAGACGTGACGCAGCAGCTGGCGCTTGTCCGCCCCCAGCACGCGGGCATTAGCGATGATGACCGGGCTGGCCTCCTTGATGCCCTGGTAGACGTTGAAGAAGGCAATGAAATAGACGAGGCTGACACCGAGCGCGACCTTGGACAGCATGCCGAGGCCGAACCAGAGAATGAAGATGGGCGCCAGGATCACCCGCGGAATGGAATTGAAGGCCTTGATATAGGGTTCCAGGATGCGTGCCGCGGTCGGCGACAGACCCAGCCACAACCCGGAAACCACACCCAGGATGGTACCGATGACATAGGCCAGCAGCACCTCGATCAGGGTGACCCACAGATGCTGATAGATCTCGCCGCTGATGAACCACTTGAAGATGCGAGTGACGATATCCAGCGGCCGCGGGAAGAAAAACGGATCAATGGCACCGGTGCGCACCAGCAGCACCCACAGCCCTAGCACCGCGGCCAGCACCAGCAAACGCAGTCCCAGCAGCCGCAACCTGTCCGCCATGTCACGCACCCGCCTGTTCATAGCTTTTCATGACTTCGCCGCGCAGGTGCTGCCAGATGTGCTGGTGGATCGACAGGAAGTCCTGCGTCAGCCGGATCTCGGCGACATCCCGCGGGCGCGGCAGACCGATCGGATAGTCCCCCACCGGCCGCGCCGCCGGCCCTGCCGACATCACCACGGCACGATCGGCCAGAGAAATGGCCTCCTCCAGGTCGTGGGTGATGAACAGCACCGACTTGCGATCTTCGCGCCACAGCCGCAGCAGTTCGTTTTCCATCAGGTGGCGGGTCTGGATGTCGAGCGCTGAAAACGGCTCATCCATGAGCACCACACGCGGAGACAAGATCAGCGTCTGCGCCAGCGCCACACGCTTGCGCATGCCGCCGGACAACTCATGCGGGTAATGCCTGTCGAACTTGCCGAGACCGACCTTCTTCAGCCACGGTCGCGCCTGTTCGCGCGCCTCACGCGCAGGGGTGCCGCGGAACACGAGGCCGGCGGCGACGTTGTCGATTGCCGTCTTCCACGGCATCAGCGCATCCTGCTGAAACAGGTAGCCGACTTCCGGCACCAGCCCCGTGCAGGGCCGGCCGAGCACGTCGACTTCGCCCGCATTCTGGCCGCGCAACCCGGAAATGACATTGAGCAGTGTACTCTTGCCGCAACCGGTCGGCCCGACCACCGCCACGAACTCGCCGTCGCGAATGTGCAGGTCGACATGCTCCACCGCGGTATAGTCACCGAAGCGCACGCAGACATCGCGCAGTTCGACGGCATTGGTGAGCGTCTCCCTGCGCTGTTCGTTCATGGCATCCGCCGCTGCATGTCTGGGCATGGTCTGTTCGCTGTGGCAGCCGTCAACAACCGCGTCAGTCTAACGCAAAAGGCTTCTCTCTTCCCGTTTGCATGCAGCCTCGACAACTCCGCACCGCCGGTGCAATGACACACGTCCACAGCCGACATGCCGCGTCGGATCGGCGGCGGGCGGGCCTCGTAGCGCGACATGCCACATGCACATATCAAGACCTGACCCCGAGAAGTCCATGCAATTTTCAGGACCTGACCCCACGAATAAAAAAGGCGCGATCCATTGCGGATCGCGCCAAATTCCTGCAGACGTCGAAACGTCTCAGGAGGTCCGCGGACTACCTTACACGTTTATTGGGTTGTTTGGCCAGCCGCAGATAGGGAGTGATTTCCTTCCAGCCCTCGGGGAACTGTTCCTTCGCCTGCTCCTCCGACAGGGCCGGCGAAATGACCACGTCATCGCCGTCCTGCCAGTTGACGGGCGTTGATACACTGTATTCGTCGGTCAGCTGAATGGAATCGATCACGCGCAGGATTTCCGGGAAATTGCGTCCGGCGCTCTTCGGATAGGTCAGCGACATGCGTATCTTCTTGTTCGGGTCGATGACGAACACACAGCGCACCGACGAGGTATCGCCTTCGCCGGGGTGGATCATGTCGTAGAGTTCCGACACCTGCCGATCGGTATCACCGATGATGGGAAAATTGAGCGGCTCGCTGGAATACTTTTCGATATCCCTGGCCCAGGCCTTGTGATCTTCCACCGAATCGACGGAAACGGCGATGATCCTGGCGTTGCGCTTGGCGAACTGCTCCTTCAGCAGGCCGGTTTCACCCAGCTCCGTGGTGCAGACCGGCGTGAAATCGGCCGGGTGGGAAAACAGAACGCCCCAGCCGTCACCCAGCCATTCGTGGAAATCGATGCGGCCCTCGGTTGTATCGGCGGTAAAATTCGGTGCTGTATCACCCAGTTTCAGAGTCATGACGCCTCCATTCATAGTTGCTGTGCAGGGAAACGAGCATGACTATAACAGTGTATTCTTATAGTATAAAAGAATTTGTATGTCGTACGTTATAACTAGGAGGTTTATGCAACATGGCTGACGATCAGTCCGAGACCGTTTCTGCAGCAACACGGCAGACACACGCGGATCAGGCCGTGCTGGCCTATGTCACCTGCCCGGACGCCACCGTCGCCGATGACATCGCCAGAGCACTGGTGGCGTCGCGCGACGCCGCCTGCGTCAACGTCATTCCCGGCATGCGTTCCGTGTACCGCTGGCAGGGCAAGATCGAGATGGACAGCGAACACCTGCTGCTGGTGAAAACACGTCGGCATTGCCTCGAGGCCATCCAGACCGCGCTGGATCGGCTGCACCCGGATGAACTGCCGGAGCTGATTACGGTCGAAATCGATGGCGGCTCCCGCGCCTATATCGACTGGCTGCACGCGGAAACCCGCTGAATGCCGACACCGTCACCAACCCATGCGCAAACCCGTACGTGACCTGTTGATCCTGCTGGTGCTGATCGCCGCCAGCGCCAGCGCCTATCTTCTGTGGCCGCAAGCCTATCCGTCGCGGCCGGATTTCACGCTGCCCGATATCGATGGCACGCCGCACCGGATCTCGCAATACGACGGCAAGGTGCTGGTGCTCAATTTCTGGGCCACCTGGTGCATTCCCTGCCGCGAAGAGATTCCGATGCTGATCGAGGCGCAGAGCGATCTCGGCGACCGTGGCCTGCAAATCATCGGCATCGCCGTCGACAAACGCGCGGCAGCCGCGGACTTCGCCCGCCGCTACGGCATCAACTACCCCGTGCTGGCGAACCCGCGTGCCGCCGCCCGGGTACAGGATGACTACGTGCAAGCAAGCGAGGCGGGCGCCGCTGCCGCCGTGCTGCCCTACTCGGTCATCATCGATCGCCGGGGCGGGATTCGAGCCCACATCACCGGGCAGATGCACCGGCAGCAACTGGACAAGCGCGTTCAACCGCTGCTGCGGGAGGACGCCTGACTCATGGCGTCGGATGCACAAACTTTCACGAAATCGATGACATCTGTCCCGATCATGCAACAAATGACGGATATCAGTTGCTTTTGCGCATTTGCTGATGCACAATGCGAACATTGCACGAACTCAGGATGAGGCGTGGCCCGACTACTGTTGCTCAACGGCCCCAATCTGAACCTGCTCGGCACGCGCGAACCCGATATCTACGGCAGCAACACGTTGAATGATATCGAACAATCGCTGACCGCGCGAGCCACGGCACTTGGCCATACACTGACCTGCTTTCAGTCCAACGATGAGGCGGCGCTGATCGACCGCATTCATGCTGCCGCCGCGGAGCACACGGCGTGCATCATCTTCAACCCGGCGGCACACACTCACACCAGCATCGCGTTGCGTGACGCACTGCTGGCAACGGCAGTGCCCTTCATCGAAGTGCATCTGTCCAACATTGCGGCGCGGGAGAGCTTCCGTGCCGTGTCCTATTTTTCCGACATCGCCATCGGCACCATCGCCGGCTTCGGCGCCCGGGGGTACCAACTGGCGCTGGAAGCCGCCGCAAGCCATATCCAGGGAGACTGACGTGGACATACGCAAACTCAAGAAACTGATCGAGCTGGTGGAAACCTCCGGCGTGGCTGAACTTGAAATCACCGAGGGTGAAGACACCGTGCGCATCGGCCGCTATCCGCCGGCCGGCAGCGTACCGGCAGCGGCACCCGCAGTTGCCGCACCGCCGCCGGCAGCCCCTGCTGCCACGCCCGAGCCGGCAGCAGGGGAAACCGACAGCAAGGCCGATGACGGCCGGCCGGAAGGACATGTCATGCGCGCACCGATGGTCGGTACGTTCTACCGCGCGCCGTCGCCGGACGCGGAGCCGTTCGTCGACGTCGGTGATACGGTGCGTGCCGGCGAAACGCTGTGCATCATCGAGGCCATGAAGATGCTCAACCAGATCGAGGCCGAGCACAGCGGCACCATCAGCGCCATTCTGGTCGACAACGAACAGCCGGTCGAATACGACCAGCCCCTGTTCGTCATTTCCTGAACACCACAACAAGCACGACAACATGCTGGAAAAGGTACTGATCGCCAATCGGGGCGAAATCGCACTGCGCATCCTGCGCGCCTGTCGCGAGCTCAACATTCCCGTGGTCGCCGTCTATTCCGCGGCCGACCGCGACCTGAAACACGTGCTGCTGGCCGAGGAAGCGGTCTGCATCGGCCCGCCATCAGCCGCCGAAAGCTATCTGCAGATGCCGGCGATCATGAGCGCCGCCGAAGTCACCGGTGCCACGGCGGTGCATCCCGGCTACGGCTTTCTGTCGGAAAATGCCGACTTCGCCGAAAGCGTGGAACAATCCGATTTCACCTTCATCGGCCCGCGTGCCGATACCATCCGCCTGATGGGCGACAAGACCTCCGCCATCCAGGAAATGCAGGCCGCCGGCGTGCCCTGCGTGCCCGGCTCCGGCGCGCCACTGGGCAGCGACAATCGCATCAACCGCCAGCTCGCCAACCACATCGGCTATCCCGTCATCATCAAGGCGGTCGGCGGCGGTGGCGGCCGTGGTATGCACGTTGTGTACGACGACAAGACGCTGGCCGGCGCCATCGACCTGGCGCGTCGCGAGGCCGCCAGCGCGTTCGGTAACCCGGCAGTATACATGGAGAAGTACCTGGAAAGGCCGCGCCACATCGAAGTGCAGGTACTCGCCGACAATCACGGCAATGCCATTCATCTGGGCGAGCGCGACTGCTCCGTGCAGCGGCGCAATCAGAAGGTAATCGAAGAAAGCCCCGCCCCCGGCATCACCGAACAGCAGCGCAATCACATCGGCGAACTGTGCGTCGCTGCCTGCAAGCGCATCGGCTATCGCGGTGCCGGCACGTTCGAGTTCCTGTACGAAAACGATCAGTTCCATTTCATCGAAATGAACACCCGTATCCAGGTCGAGAATCCGGTGACGGAAATGGTCACCGGCGTCGATCTGGTGGCCGAGCAGTTGCGCATCGCCGCCGGCGAACCGCTGCGCTACACACAGGACGACATCAAGCTGCGCGGCCATGCTTTCGAGTGCCGCATCAACGCCGAACACCCGGAAACCTTCATCCCCGCACCCGGCAGAATCACCGAATACCACGCCCCCGGCGGCCCCGGCATCCGCATGGATTCGCATGTCTACACCGGCTACACCGTGCCGCCCTACTACGACTCGCTGATCGGCAAGCTCATCGCCTACGGCGACAACCGCGACTCGGCGCGTGCCCGCGCGCGGCTGGCGCTGTCGGAAATGATCATCGAGGGCATACAGACCAACATCGAGCTGCACCAGCGCGTGATCGAGGATCCGCGCCACGTCCAGTCCGCCGTGCCCATCCACTATCTTGAGGAAGAACTGCTTCCCGGCGCCGCATGAGCCCGTCCAACCCACAGGACGCGTGGCGCCAGATCGGCGTGGCCACGACACGCACAGCGCTTGCCGAAGCCGTGTTCGAACAGTTCGAGGCCGAGGCCATCAGCATTCTGGATGCCTGCGACGATGTCGTCATCGAGCCGTCGCCGCACACGCAGCCGGCGTTTGCGCGCAGCCGTGTGGTCGGCCTGTTCGCGGCGCAGGTGGCGACCGAGCCGGTGACGCATGCCCTGCGCGCGGTGCTGGGGCCGGATGCCGTCATCGACATCGACGGCCTCGACCAGCGCGACTGGGCCCGCGCCTGGCTGGCGCATCATCCGCCGCTGTATTTCGGCACGCGGCTGTGTGTTGCGCCGCACGGCACGCCGGTCGAAGCTGGCGGCGATGAGTTGCGCATCGTGCGCCTCGACCCGGGGCTGGCATTCGGCACCGGCACGCACCCGACCACTGCCTTGTGCCTGACGTGGCTGGCCGGCGCCGATCTGGCCGGGTGCAGCGTGCTCGACTATGGTTGCGGTTCCGGCATTCTCGCCATTGCCGCCGCACTGCTCGGCGCGGCACAGGTCACCGCCGTCGACACCGATCCGCAGGCCGTCCGCGCCACGCGCGACAATGCCCGGGCCAACGGCGTTGCCGACGATATCGCCACGCCCGCCATCGACCAGCTGGCAACCCGGCACCACGACATCGTGCTCGCCAACATCCTGGCACGTCCGCTGCTCGATCTGGCACCGACGCTGATCAATCATGTCGGTCCCGGCGGCAAGCTGGTGCTGTCCGGTCTGCTGCAACGCCACATCGGGCAGATCGAGGCAGCCTACAGCCCCCTCATCCGGTTTGCACAACCTGCGCAACAGGATGGCTGGGTCCGGCTCGATGGCCAACACATGGCACAAGATCGCGTCTGAACCGATCAAGTTCCCGACAGAGACAAACGCCACTTCCTATCCACGGACAATATCGTTATAGTCAGCTCGCCATTCCTCGTTCGTCATGCGATCGCAGCTTTCATGCAGCCGTCCGACCCCGACACCGCAGATCAGCCGCTCAGCCACTATGTCGGCACTTGCTTGGATCGATACTTCGAGTCGCTGCACGACTGCGCGCCGCCCTGTGACCTGTACCGCATGATTCTCGAGCAGGTGGAAAAGCCATTGCTGGAACGCGTGCTCGACTACAGCCGCGGCAATCAGTCGCAGGCAGCCAAGGTGCTGGGCATCAATCGCGCCACACTGCGCAAGAAACTGCGCAGTCACGGCATCGACAGATAGCCCGCCATGCCGGCGCCGGCATGCACTCGGCCCGGCGCGGCTCCATTTTCAGACGCAACCCACGGATCCATCGTGACAGACAAAACCCGTATTCGGCGCGCCCTGATCAGCGTCTCCGACAAGACCGGACTGGCCGACTTCGCCCGCCTGCTGCGCGACGAATTCGACGTCCACATCCTGTCTACCGGCGGCACCGCGCGCACCCTGCGCGACGCCGACATCGACGTCACTGATGTCGCCGCTCACACCGGCGCACCGGAAATCATGGCCGGCCGCGTCAAGACCCTGCACCCGACCATTCACGGCGGCATCCTCGCGCGACGCGGAACCGACGACGCCGTCATGGCCGAGCACGGCATCGACCCGATTGATCTGGTGGTGGTCAATCTCTACCCGTTCGAGCAGGCCATCGCCGCGCCAGACTGCGACCATGCCACCGCGGTCGAGAACATCGACATCGGCGGCCCTACCATGCTGCGCGCCGCCGCCAAGAATCACACCTGCGTCACGCTGGCGGTCGACCCGGCCGACTACGACCAGGTACTGGCCGACATGCGCGCCAACGACGGCGCCGTCAGTGCCGCCCTGCGCCAGCAGCTGGCGGCCAAGGGCTTCGACCACAGCGCGGCTTACGATCGCGCCATCGCCGACTACTTCGCCGCGGACAGCACAACCACTGACGCTGGCGGACGACCAGCGCTGCCGACCCTGCACGCGCCGCGCCATCGCAAGCACATGGAGCTGCGCTACGGGGAAAATCCGCACCAGCGCGCGGCCGTGTATGTGCCAGTCTCCGGCGCCACCGAAGGCGGCCTGGTGCAGGCCGAGCAGCACCAGGGCAAGGCCCTGTCATACAACAACCTGGCCGATGCCGACGCCGCGCTGGCCTGCGTGCAGGCATTCAGCGAATCCCCCGCCTGCGTCATCGTCAAACACGCCAACCCCTGCGGCGTGGCCATCGCCGATGACCTCCACAGCGCCTATCAGCGCGCCTTCGCCACCGATCCGGTGTCGGCCTTCGGCGGCATACTCGCCTTCAACGCAGAACTCGACGCCGCCACCGCGGAACAGATCGTCACCAACCAGTTTGCCGAGGTCATCATCGCGCCGCGCTTTGCAGACGATGCCCTGGCCGTGCTGGCACGCAAGAAGAATCTGCGCGTGCTGGCGACCGGCGCGGCAGGCGCGCCGCGCGGTGACAGCTACATGATCAAGCCCATTGCCGGCGGCCTGCTGGTACAGGACGCGGACAACCGGCTGCTGGACGAGAACGCGCTGGCAGTCGCCAGCGAAACGCAGCCCGAAGACCAGCAGAACCAGGATCTGCTGTTTGCCTGGCGCGTGGCCAAGTTCGTCAAGTCCAATGCCATCGTCTATGCCCGCGACGGCCGCACCATCGGCATCGGCGCCGGCCAGATGAGTCGCGTCGACGCCGCCCGCATCGCCGGCAGCAAGGCGGCGGATGCGGGTCTGTCGTTGTCCGGCTCGGTGATGGCCTCGGACGCCTTCTTCCCGTTCCGCGACAGCATCGACACAGCTGCTGCGGCCGGTATCAGCGCCGTCATCCAGCCCGGCGGCTCCATTCGCGACGACGAGGTCATCGCCGCCGCCAACGAAGCCGGCATCGCCATGCTGTTCACCGGCATGCGCCACTTCCGCCACTGACGCGGCGCGACCGCGCCGTCCCGGACAGCCGTATCAGCCGCCGCGCCGGCGCTTACTCATCAACCGCGCTGTCTGCGCCATCGGCGTCTGCAGCCGCGGCATCCCCGGCTGCAGAGTCACTCTGTTGCTGTGGCAGTTGCAGCAGGTCGAAATCGATGCTGTTGGCCTGCTCATCGAGCAGACGAAGGACCACGCCGGTCAAATCGACGCCATCCCCCGCACGCAACACAGTGTCGCGTTCCAGCAGGATGCTGCAGCTGTTCTGTTCGTAGGCGTTGTCAACCAGCGGCTCGATGAGCTCGTTGATGCGTTGCGTGGCGACATTATTGGTATAGCGCAGGCGCGCGTTGAGCACATTGGCCTGTTGCTGCAGAGTCTGTTGGCGCTGCAACAGCTCCTGCTGGCGCGACTCGAGCTCGTCCTCATCCAGCTCCCCGGCCTGCTCACGCAGAGTGCTGATGTCCTCTTCCAGCGGCTCGCGCAACTGTTGCAATTGTTGCTCGATGTCTGCCCCCAGCTGGCGCAGGCGTTGCGTCCCCCGCTGCCCCAGCTCCGACTGGGACAGCACGGTATCGTTGGAATACATGCAGATCGTAGCACCCGGCACCGTTGTTTCATCTGCAGCAGTGGCGCCTTCAATCCGCGGCAGCAACTGCATGCCGGCCAGGCTGCCGACCGCGGCGGCGACAACAATCAGGGTCAGATACAGGATCGGGTGCTTCATTTTTCAAATTATCCTTTGCGAATCAGCGACCAGCACGGTGCAACATCAACACCAGCGCGAAGAAACCGGCATGGCGGAAAGTGCAGCGCATTATCTGCGTTTGCCGCACTGCTGACAAGCCGGCTTACGCCGAAACGAGGCCCCGGTAGGTCGCACTCGGCGCAGCCGAGGGCGACGGGACAACGCCGGATGCGACGCCAACAAAGCAATCCGGTGGTGCGCGGTGGAATGTTGGCCACGGCCTGCGGCCGTGTCCAACCTACGCCGCATCGAGGCCTCGGTAGGTCGCACTCGGCGCATGCCGAGGGCGACGCGACGAGGTGGGCTGGCCCTCCGGGAACAGGATCCGGTGGGTCGAGATGGAATGTCGGCCACGGCCGGTGGCCGTGTCCGACCTACGCCGCATCGAGACTCCGGTAGGTCGCACTCGGCGCATGCCGAGGGCGACGCGACGAGGGGGATGGCCCTCCGGGAACAGGATCCGGTGGATCGAGATGGAATGTCGGCCACGGCCGGGGGCCGTGTCCAACCTACGCCGCATCGAAACCCGGTAGGTCGCACTCGGCGCATGCCGAGGGCGACGCGACGAGGGGGATGGCCCTCCGGGAACAGGATCCGGTGGGTCGAGATGGAATGTTGGCCACGGCCAGGGTGCCGTGTCCGACCTACGCCGCATCGAGACCCCGGTAGGTCGCACTCGGCGCATGCCGAGGGCGACGCGACGAGGGGGATGGCCCTCCGGGAACAGGATCCGGTGGGTCGGGAAGGAATGTCGGCCACGGCCGGTGGCCGTGTCCGACCTACGCCGAAACGAGACTCCGGTAGGTCGCACTCGGCGCAGCCGAGGGCGACGGGACGAGGGGGATGGCCCTCCGGGAACAGGATCCGGTGGGTCGAGATGGAATGTCGGCCACGGCCGGTGGCCGTGTCCGACCTACGTGGGTCGATCAGCCACAAAAAACCCGGGCCGCGCGGGGCGGCCCGGGTGGTTGCGGCAGCGTTGTGCCGGTGGCTTTAGGGCATTTCTTCCCGCTGCTGGATGCCGGTGATGTTGATTTCAACACGCCGGTCGGGTTGCAGGCAGGCAATCAGCTCGGCCGTGGCAACATCGCCTTCGCAACCGGTGGTCACCGGTTCGGTCAGGCCCTTGCCTGCGGTCGTGATGCTGGTCTCGATGCCGCGATCGCGCAGGTAGTCGGCCACCGTGTTGGCCCGCTCCAGCGACAGCTGCTGGTTGTAGTCCGCCGGCCCCAGCCGGTCGGTGTGGCCGACCAGATGGATGCGTTCGATGCGGACGTACTCGGAATGCAGCTTGTCGGCGAGCTCGTCGAGCTGGGCCCGGCCTTCTGCAAGCATGCCGGCCCGGTCGCCGCGGTCGAACTTGAACAGGGCATCCGCCTCCAGCGTGATTTCCTCCTGCACCACCTGAGGTTCCGGTTCCGGTTCTTCCGGCGGGCACCAGCGGTGGTGGACGTCATTCATGGCACAGGCGCTCAGCGCCAGGCCACAGCCGGCCACCAGCAGCAGCCGGAAAGTCTTGCTGATATCGATCATGATGTTCTCCCTTTGTTACCAGCTGTACTTGAGGCCGACCTGGGCGCTGTAGCCCTCGCGGCCGGTGCTGCTGCTGCGCTGAATCTCGGTCGTGCTGCTCAGCGACCGCTCGTAGCGCACGTCGCCGTAGAAATACGCCGCCTGACTCAGCGGGAACTGGCCGCCGATGCCGACTTCGGCCCAGGTGCTGCGGTAATGCGCCTTGTACTTGTCGCCGTCGAGCTTGGCGACACTGCGGCTGCCGGTGAAGTCGTGATAGATGTTGGCAACACCGTAGAAGGTGTTGGTGCGCAGCATGTCGTTGCCATCATTCCATGCCAGCCGCGCGCCGACGCGCCCGCGCAGGCCATCGCCGCTCTGGCCGTGGACGTGGTTGATGTTGTCGTCGAAGCTGCTGAGGTGGATGTACTGGTACAGCAGCTGCGCCTGCGGCTCGATCAGCCAGTTGCTGTCACCCAGCTGCCACGGGCGGCCGACTTCCACCGACAGGCCCAGGCCGTAGCCGTGCTGCTTCTTGTTGTCGCGGCCGTCGTGCTTGTAGCGGTTGCGCAGCCACGACAGGTTGCCGACCAGGTCGACATAGGTGCCGTTGCCGCGATACCACGTGCTGTAGCCGCCGAGCGAGAACATGTCGGTATGGCCGCGGCCGACGCGGTCGCCGTTGTAGTCCTTGTCGTAGAAGCGGTGGCTGCCGTGGCTGTAGCTGAACATGACGCCGGTGTGGTTGTGGTCGCCATCGCCGTCGCCGGTTACGAACAGGTCCGTGCCCAGCTGCAGCAGGAGGCCGCGCGTCTTGTGGCCGAAGCGGTCCTTGCCCTGCTCCTCCAGCCAGTTGCCGCGCAGGCGGCCCCAGAACGGATGCGGGCGGTTGCCGTTTTCGGTCATTTCGCGGTACTGGCTGCAGCGCTCGCCGCAGTCGTCCCAGGCCCACGTCTGGCGCTCGCCGACGCGCTCGTGCAGCGTGCCCATCTGCGTGAAGCCCATTTCGCGGTTGATGCGCGGCGTTTCGACATAGCCGGCGAAGGGGGCTTCTGCCTCTTCCTCTTCTTCCGGATCGTCCGTGGGTCCTTTTTCATCCTCGGGTGGCTCGCCCTCGGGTGGTTCCCCAGTGTCGCAGCCATTGTAGTCGCCATTCATATGATCACAAAAATCTTCAAAATCATCAAAATGATCCCACCAGTTCTCATCGTCATAGAAGTCTCCTGGTGGAGGAAGATCATCACCACTCTGTGCGAAAGCCGGCTGAATCGCTGCTGGTGCGAACAGCATCACCCCCGCCAGCAGCAGAAAGCCGCCGACACCCGAACCGCCGATCGCCCACCGCACGCGGGCCTTCTCCGGCGTTCCGGCGCCGGTCTGCCCCGGTGCTGCACGCCCTTTGTTGTGTCTTGTTGTCATGCCATTCTCCCTGTTGCATATGGCTGATCATGAAGCGGAAGTTTGCCGAACGGCACAAGGCCGGCCTGCCTTCCGCTGAGCAATATACCGAACCCCGGCACAAAATACAGCGGCAAGGTGTTCAATTTTGCTCGCCCTGCTTGCGCGGTCACCTGCAGTGCAGCGCCGGTCGCCGCAAACGCCGCAAGCACGCCCTTTGCCCGGTGCAGCGTACTGCCGCCAGGCGGCAATCGTGTCCGGGCGAGCAAAATTGAACACCCCGGTACTGTCGCTGCGAACACGGCTGTGCCTATACTGCTCCGAGGTCAGGATCGGGGCGGGCGTACTGGAGCGGCAACAAGTTGTTGTCGACGCTCGGGGTAATGGGTTCAGTCACTGGAGAAAGCATGAACGAGCAGGTTTTCGAGCGACCCGGAATGCGGGACCGGCTGCAACAGATGGTGTATCTGCTAAAGAACACCATCACCATCATCGGACGCGACACCGGCATTCTGCGGCCACTGTACCGCGTGCTCGTCTATGCGGTGATCATGACGACGGCCTTTTTCGCCGGCATTGCGTTGTGCGTGGCCGGCAGCTGGGGCAGCGGCATGCTGCTGATCCTGATTGCCCTGCTGCTGTCGCTGTACAAGTATTTCTACTACACGCGCCAGCGCATGGTGCAGAGCTGGCTGGTGGCACAGACCGTGCGCGGCCACGAGACAGTGCCCGGCGACGGCCGCAAGCGCGTCAAGCAGATGAAATCGCAGGCCCGCGGGCTAGGCTGGGCGTCGCTCGGCTTTGCCTGGGTCAAATCGCAGGCCGACGACAGCGGCGGCGGCATCAAGGGTTTCGTCATTCGGCTCGTGCTCGTCGGCTTGACGGAAATCTGGGATCTGGCCCGGCATTTTCTGGCACCGGCGGTCACGGTGGACGAATACAGCCTGCGCGAAGGAGCGGAACAACTGAAGACCCTGCGCAACGCGGTGCCGGAAACGCTGGTCGGCGTATTCGGCGTCGATATTGCGGGCGGCGTGGTGCGCACGATTCTGGGGCCGATCAGCCTCGGCCTGATGTTGTTGGGCATTGTGCTCGGCTTCTGGGTGGGCGATGCGGTGCCGGCGTTCAGCCTGGGCGATCTGCGCGACCTGCTCGGCGCCAATACGCCGGCGTTTCTGGGTGACGGCCCGATACCGGTGAGCTTTCTGCCGTTGCTGATCGCCGTCTGGCTGGGCTGTCTCGGCAGCGCGGTGCTCGGAAGGCTGGTGGACTGCATGAAGAATATCTATTTCTCGATCTTCTACATGCGGCTGGCGCACATCGACGAAATCACGCCCGATCTGCAAGCCCAGCTGGACAGCTATCTGGCCATGACGGAGGACGCCGCGGACAGCGACCGGCCCGATCCGGACACGGCCGGCGAGCCGACCTGATTGCGGGTATGCGCCAGGAGCCGCCATGAACCAGCAGATGGATGCAAACGCCAGCTTCGACCAACCGCCTGCGAAAACTGCCGTTTCCGGTCGGGAGCACGAGCACGATCGCGGATCTTGACGGGCCTTCCACACCCTTTGCCACGCTTGCTCTACTACCGGCTTGAGCCAGGCAACCAGCCATGACAGGAAAAACAACAGACATGACACAACACCATTGCAAGTCGATCACGACCCGCCGTTGCGGCATGGCCCCGATTGCGGCGCTGGTGCTCGGTGCCCTGCTGCTGCCGGCATCCGCCGGCGCCGCGAGCGAAACTGCCGAATGCGACAGCCGGAGCTGCTTCGCGCAGCACTTCCAGCAGTGCGAAGCCGCCAGTCATGCGGAACAACAGGGCATCGCCGCCGTGCGCTATGCCATCGAAGGGCCGGCCGATGACGGCTGCAAAGTGTCGATGGTGTTCACCGACAATCCCAATCCGGAATGGGTCGATCAGCCGCTCACCTTTGTTCTCGATACGGATGAACCGCTGGACGGACAGCTGCAGGATGCGGTCGAAGCCTGCATGACGGGCGACGCTGCCGGCTACCAGTGTGGCGGCGCCCTGCATGCCCTGCTGCATGGCGAGTCCGGGGCAGACGGCGGCGGCGAACCGCTGTCCGCCGTCGGTGCGGACGAGCGGCCCTGCGGCAAGCCGGTGGCAGTGACGGGCGAACCGCTGTATCCCCTGCCGCGCAACGGCCGCTGGGGCTATGTCGACGGGGACGGCGAGTGGGTCATCGAGCCGCAGTGGCGCCAGGCCGGTTTCTTCTCCGAAGGGCGTGCCGCGGTGGATGCGGGCACGGCTTCCGGCAGTGTCTGGGGCGTCATCGACCGGGACGGCGACTACGTCGTCGAGCCCGAGCTCGCCTCCATGGGCGGATACGTTCTGGGCGAGGCAGAAGCAATCTTTGCCGAACCGCTCATCCAACCGTTTTCCGAAGGCTGTGCCGCCGTGGATATGGAGCAGCCCTGGTTCCTGACCCGGGACGGCAAGACCTGGCTGCGGGACGGTCTGCCCGATGGTCTGGCAGAGCTCGACACCGGTGATGTGGACTCGTTTGTCACGCCGGACGGGGAAGACTGGGCGGATCAATTGGCTGATATTCCGGAGACGCTGGCCGATGCGAGAGTCATTTCATTCGACGGTTTCCACGAAGGTCTGACCCGTTTCCAGGTACGCCCCGAGGGCTGGCCCATCGAAAAGGACGTGTTCGGCTGGATGAATACCGCGGGCGAGGTGGTCGTGCGGCCCCTGTTCCAGGGGGGCGGCCACTTTGGCAACGGCGTGGCGCCGGCCGGCATTCGCGACGGGCTGTGGGGCTATATCGACACCGAAGGCAACCCCGCCGATTGGCCGGATCGGTGGACCCTGCCGGTCGCCGGGTCGGTATCCGACGGCATCGCCTGGTTCGGTGACGATACGATTTTTTATCTCGATGCTGAGGATTATTCAGCTATCAACGATCCAACCATCACATTGGATGAACCGCTGACCGTTCAAGTCTTTGCGGGTGATGAAGCCCAACTGCAAGAGGCGCGGATCATCGATGGCGGCGATTTCAGTGACGGCCTGGCGCTGGTCGAACTGGAGTCCACGGACAAGGATGCTGCCAAAACCCTGGCCTACATCGACACGGAAGGTGAAGTGGCTTTTGCGCTCAATGACTACAACGTATGCCAACCGAGCCCCGGGTATGCTCTTGAAACCGGCTTTGATGCCATGCGGTTCCGCAACGGACTGGCCCGCCTGCGGGTCGCCGAGAAAGCCCCGGGTTGCAACACGATGCGAAACGACGGTGCTTTCCTTGTCTCCGACAGGTCGCATTTCATCTACATCGATACCGACGGCGAAATCGTCTTTGAAGAATCCCGGACTGCCGACGAAGCGTCCTGATAAAAAAGGAGCCCGCCATGCACCGCCTGCTGATCGCACTGCTCATCTTCGCCCTCGTCGGCCCGGTCTGGGCACAGGCCGATGACAACGCCCCCGTCGACACCATTCTGGTATTCGACGCCTCCGGCTCCATGTGGGGCCAGATCGACGGCATCAACAAGATCGTCACGGCCCGCGAGGTGGTGGCGGATCTCATGGACGATTTGCCGGCCAACCGGCGCATGGGTTTGATGGCTTACGGCCACAATCGCAAGGGCGACTGCGAAGACATCGAGATGCTGGTGCCGGTGGGCACCGACCGCGATGCCATCCGGCAGGCGGTCAACGACATCAACCCCAAGGGCATGACACCCATGACCGATGCGGTGATTAAAGCCGCCGAAATGCTCAAGTACACCGAGCACGAGGCCACGGTGATCCTCGTCTCCGACGGCGAGGAAACCTGCCATGCCAATCCCTGTGACGCGGCCGAGAAGCTCAATGATCTGGGCGTGAATCTGACCGTGCACACGGTCGGCTTCGGCCTGCCGGAAGCCGAGGCCGGTAATGCGGAAGTGCAGCTGCAGTGTCTGGCGGAGAACACCGGCGGACAGTCGTTTATGGCTGAAAATGCTGCGCAACTCAGTGACGCGCTGGAACAGGTCGTCGAGGCTGAACCAGAGCCGACCCCCGAACCGGAAACTATCGAAGTGACATTCAAGGCCACCGATCAGGAGGGCGGCCCGGTCATCGAACACGGCCTGATTTGGATTGTCCGCGACGGTGGCAGTGGCGATATCGTCTACGAATCCGACGGCCCGGAAGGTGTGCTTGAAACCGATCTGGAAAAAGGCATCAAGGATGTGTCGGTGGTACGCGTGGAGGATGAAGCCGGTGCTGACGGCGAGATCAATCCGGCCAATAAAACCGATCTTGTCCTGCCCATCGTGATGGAATACAACGCCAGCATCGACGCGCCGGAAGCAGCCACGGCCGGCTCCACCATTCGCGTCAGCTGGACGGGGCCTGAGCAGCAAGGCGACTACATCGCCATCGCCAAGCCCGATGACAACCCGCGCTGGCCGGCCGAGTCCACTCGCGTCTCGGAAGGCAGCCCGCTGGGCGTACAGGTTCCCTCGGAACCGGGCGAGTACAACGTGCTCTACGTGCTCAAGCACGGCTACAAGGCCGTCGCCGAGCAGCCGATCACCGTCACGGCGGCAGAAGCCGAGGTCAGCGCCCCGGAACAGGCCATTGCCGGGTCAACCATTCGCGTGG
>Ga0079226_10000008_pt1 | contig 114233 bp, 116 predicted proteins | sample Poulit2014_FD_76345 | JGI IMG/M metagenome (GOLD analysis project Ga0079226, IMG submission 76345) | Agricultural soil microbial communities from Georgia to study Nitrogen management - Poultry litter 2014 | ecosystem: Environmental > Terrestrial > Soil > Agricultural land | place: USA...
CCCAAAAACAAGGTGTTAATATTGCTATTAATACCGATGCCCATCAAACAAATACTTTAAGTTATATGAATTATGGTGTTAGTGTAGGGAAGAAAGCTTGGTTAAAACCTGAAACTATAATTAATACGTGGGATAAATCAGATTTACTTGCATTTATAAATCGCAATAAATAGAAAGGAGTTACTGTGAATGAATGAAAAAACCTTTCGTGTTCTAGAATTCGATAAAATTATTAAATTATTAATTAATGAAGCCCAAACAACGATAGGTAAACAACTAACTGCTGAAATAAGGCCAGAAGTTTCTTTAGAAAAAGTTCAATGTCTTCAGGAAGAAACAGATGAAGCGATGTCAATTATTAGATTAAATAAAACAATTCCGCTTGGAGGTATAACTGACATACGCGAACCTTTAAAAAGATCTTTAATTGGTAGTACATTAAGTGCAAATGAATGTCTTAATGTTAGTACAACTATATATGGTGGCAGACAAACAAAGAACTTTATTGATAATTTAGAAATAGAAGTCCCTCATTTAGAGAATTATGTGTATCAAATTACCCCTTTATATGAGTTAGAAAAAGAAATTACTGCCGCGATTGATGAACATGCTCATGTAATAGATACAGCATCAGAAAAGTTAAGAGGAATTAGATCATCGATTAGAGACTTAGAAGCACGTGTTCGTGAACGACTTAATCAATTTACACGTTCAAAAAGTAAGATGTTATCAGATTCAATTATTACAATTCGAAATGATCGATTTGTTTTACCGGTAAAAAGTGAATATCGCGGGGCAATAGGTGGGATTGTTCATGATCAATCGTCTTCTGGGCAAACTGTATTTATGGAACCACAAGCCGTAGTAGAAATAAATAACCGTTTACAACAAGCTATCTTAAATGAAAATGAAGAAATAGAGCGAATTCTTAATCAACTTACACTGAAAATTGCCGAACACAATCAAGCACTTACAACTAACTTATCGTCACTTGCATCAATTGATAACATCTTTGCCAAAGCTCGTTTAGGAAAAAAAATGAAAGCATCAATGCCAACGTTAAATGATCAAGGCTACATTGAAATGAAACAAGCAAGACATCCGTTAATTCCACTAGATGAAGTTGTTGCAAGTGATATTATTTTTGGAAAAGAACATACAGCAATTGTCATAACAGGTCCAAATACAGGTGGTAAAACAGTTACTTTAAAAATGGTTGGTTTATGTACCTTAATGGCACAGTCTGGTTTACAACTACCAGCACAAGACGGCTGTGAAATAGCTGTGTTTGATTATGTTTTTGCTGATATCGGTGATGAACAATCCATTGAACAAAATTTAAGTACTTTTTCTTCACATATGACAAATATTGTTGATATTATGTCTAAAGTAGATGATAAGACATTAGTTTTATTTGATGAATTAGGTGCAGGAACAGACCCAGAAGAAGGGGCTGCTTTAGCCATGTCAATTTTAGATGAAGTAATTAAGCGTGATGCGCGTGTTATTGCCACGACGCATTACCCAGAACTTAAAGCATATGGATTTAACCGAGATCGTGTAATGAACGCATCAGTTGAATTTGATGTAGAAACTTTAAAGCCTACTTATCGATTATTATTAGGTGTTCCCGGACGGAGTAATGCCTTTGAAATATCTAAACGACTGGGGCTAAGTCAAGCATTAATCGATGAAGCTCAAAGTCATATTGGTGTCGATTCACAAACAGTAGATACGATGATAACTTCTTTAGAAGAGGCTAAGTTTGCAGCAGAAAAAGATTATCAACAAGCAAAAGAACGTTTAAAAGAAACTGAATCATTAAAAGCTGATTTAGAAAAAGAGTTAGCAGAAATAAATAAGCATAAAGAAACTATTTATAAAAAAGCAGAAGAACGTGCAGAAAAGGCATTGAAAAAAGCGCGTGAAGAAGCAGAGTTTGTAGTCTCAGAAATTAAAAGTATGAAAAATCAATCTAATTGGAAAGAACACGAATGGATTGACGCAAAGAAAATGTTAGATGAGGCACAACCTGATTTGTCTAAAAAAGATCAAATTAGAGAACCTAAAAAAGCAATCGATGATGGTACACTTAATGTCGGTGATGATATTAAGCATTTATCAATTAATCAAGAAGGAACTGTCATCGAGCAAACCGGAAAAAATGAATATCTTGTTCAAGTCGGTATGATAAAATTAAAGGCGAAGCGAAATAATTTACAAAAAATTAAATCTAAATCCCAAGAGGTTGAACAAGTGACTCGCTTTAAGAGAACAAGTCCATCTGTCAAGCCTGAGTTGGATCTAAGAGGTGTCAGATTTGACGATGCAATACTGAAAATAGAAAATTATTTAGATAGTGCTATTTTAGCTGGTTTTCCACAAGTTTCAATTATTCATGGAAAAGGCACAGGTGCTCTAAGAAAAGGTGCAACAGAGTATTTAAAAACACATCCTAATGTTAAGAGTTACCGGTTAGGTGGTCAAAATGAAGGCGGAAGTGGTGTTACGGTTGTAGAATTGAATTAGTATTCATTTTCTGTTAAGATGAGTATAATCAAAATCAACAACATCATTTCTGCTAATTAATCGGAGGTAAAATTCATGGTTCTAGATAGATTAGCGAAAATACTAATGGTTGTTGCAACTGCTTTTATTGTTCTAGGAATTATATATTGGTTAATGAATTAAATTCATTAACCAATCTTTATAAAACTAGCTAAAAGTAGATATAAGGAGGAAAAATGAAGATGCAATCAACAGCAGAACAACCTTGGTTGGAAAAATATCCAACTGAAATACCAAAAAACATCATTTATGATAAAAAACCTTTACATGACTACTTATTTGAAAGCGCTTTAAATAGTGCTGACGAAAAAGCTATCCATTTTTTAGGAAAAGAGCTAACATTTGAAGAAATTTTATCTGAAGCTAAAAAAACAGCCCATTATTTACAACAAAATGGTTTAAAAAAAGGTGATCGAGTAGCAAGCATGTTACCAAACTCTCCTCAAGCTGTTATAACGTATTATGGAACACTTATGGCGGGTGGAATTGTTGTCCAAGTAAACCCACTATATACAGAAAGGGAATTAGAATATCAATTAAAAGATTCAGGTGCAACATTTATAGTCTGCTTGGATATTTTACTTCCACGTGTAAATAATATTAAAAGTAACACTAATATTAAACATACAATTGTAACCGCTATCAAAGATTATTTGCCGTTTCCTAAAAATATAATTTATCCCTTTGTTCAAAAGCGTCAGCACAAAATGACAGTTAATGTCGTTGAAACTAAAACAACTCATATATGGAAAAATATGATAGAAAATACAACAGAAAATTACCAAAAAGTCGAAATAAATCCTTTTGAAGATCTCGCTTTAATTCAATATACAGGTGGTACGACAGGATATCCTAAAGGTGTGATGTTAACGCATTATAATTTAGTTGCCAATGTCACTATGGCTACAACTTGGATGCATAAAATGGAAAAGAATAAAGAAGTTGTCTTAGGCGTCTTACCTTTTTTTCATGTTTATGGCATGACTACCGTGATGAATCTCTCAATCATGTTTGGTGCAAAAATGGTTTTACTACCACAATTTGATGCGGCAGAAATTTTAAAAACGATTGAAAAATTAAAACCAACATTATTTCCAGGTGCTCCAACGATATATATTGGATTATTAAATCACCCTGATCTAACAAAATATAATTTATCATCTATTAAAGCATGTATTAGTGGATCAGCTCCATTACCACTTGATGTACAAAATAAATTTGAGGAAGTAACTGGAGGAAGATTAGTAGAAGGATATGGTTTAACAGAATCATCACCCGTGACACATGCAAACTTAGTGTGGGGTAAACGAATAAATGGGAGTATCGGCTTGCCTTGGCCTGATACTGATGCTAAAATTGTTGATAGTAAAACGCATAAAGAGCTACCTATTGGTGAAACAGGTGAATTAATTGTTAAAGGCCCACAAATAATGAAAGGCTATTGGAATAATCCAGAAGCAACAAATGCAGTATTAAAAGATGGCTGGTTATTCACAGGAGATATAGGATATACGACTGAAGATGGATTTTTCTATGTTGTAGATCGTCAAAATGATATGATAATAGCAGGTGGATACAATATTTACCCACGAGAAGTAGAAGAAATTCTTTTTGAACATGAAGGGATTCAAGAAGCGGCCGTTGTTGGTGTTTCGCACAGTTATCGTGGTGAAACAGTTATGGCTGTAATTGTTCTTAAAGACGGTTATAATTTAACAGAAAAAGAACTTAATAAATATAGTAGAAAATATTTAGCAGCATATAAAGTACCGCGAATATATAAGTTTGTTAAAGAATTACCAAAGACAAGTGTAGGAAAAGTACTAAAAAAAGATATTGTGCGTGACTATGAAAGACAAAATAAACAAGCAAATTAATACCTTCTAAATTGACATGAATAAAAAAACAATATAGAATGAGAATGAATGATTGGTCATTCATTTGCTTGTTATTAGGAGGAACTAGTTATGAAAAAGTCGCGGCCTAAGTATGGACAAATCATTGAAGCAGCTATGCAAGTTATAGCTGAAAATGGATATCATGCATCGCAAGTTTCTAAAATTGCTAAACAAGCTGATGTAGCAGATGGGACTATTTATTTGTATTTTAAAAATAAAGAAGATATATTAGTATCAGTTTTTAAAGAGAAGATGGGTTCTTTTATTAAACAAATAGAACATAAAATTAAGCAAGAAGTGACAGCAAATGATCAACTCTTGGCATTAATTGAAAGCCATTTCAAACAATTAAGTGAAAATAAGTATTTGGCTATTGTTACTCAGCTTGAGTTGAGACAGTCTAAACCCCAATTACGAGAAGAAATTAATAATGTTTTAAAAGAATATCTGGACATAATTGACTTAATCATTCAAAATGGTATTGATGAGAAATACTTTAGAGATGATATCGATGTCCGTTTAATGAGACAAATGATTTTTGGGACATTAGATGAAACAGTTACAAGTTGGGTTATGAAATCTCATCGTTATAATCTGGTTAATCAAGCACCAGAAGTACACGAATTATTAACGAGAGGTTTTATCATACAAAAATAGAAACATAGGAGGAATAATTTAATGTCATTATTAAAATTGGACGTAGCAAATCAAATTGCTACATTAACAATTGAAAGTCCACCAGCTAATGCTTTATCAAGAGATTTAATAAAGTCATTAGATGAACAGTTTGATCACATATCTAAAAATGAAAATGTAAAGGCTGTCATCTTAAAAGGTGAAGGTAAATTTTTCTCAGCTGGAGCAGACATAAAAGAATTCACTTCATTAGAAAGTGCATCTGACATTGCTGCATTAGCGAAAAATGGCCAGAGTGTATTTAAAAAAATAGAGGACTATCCAGTACCTGTTATTGCTTCTATTCATGGAGCAGCCTTAGGTGGAGGTCTAGAGTTAGCTTTATCATGTCATATTAGAATTGTGACGAAATCTGCTTTACTCGGGTTACCAGAAACGAATCTAGGAATTATTCCTGGTTTTGCAGGTACACAGCGTTTACCAAACGTTGTTGGACAAGCTAAGGCAACTGAAATGATGCTAACTGCAGAGCCTATTAAGGGTGAAGAAGCCGGTAAATTAGGTTTAGCTAATCATGTAGTAGAAGAAGATGAATTAGAAGCATTCACACTAGAGTTAGCAAAAAAGATTGCTCATAAGAGTAAAATGACAATCAATAACGTGATGGAGCTTGTAAGCTACGCAACACGTGAAAACTTTGAAGAAGGTGTTGCAAAAGAAGCAGACTTATTTAGTGTTGTTTTCCAAACAGAAGACGCTAAAGAAGGTATAGAAGCATTTATTGAAAAAAGAAAAGCTAATTTCCAAGATAAATAATTAAGGGAGGATTTAAAATGAATATATATGTACTATTAAAAAGAACGTTTGATACAGAAGATAAAATTGTAATTGAAAATGGAGAGATTCAAGACGATGATGCTGAATTCATCATTAACCCATATGATGAATATGCTGTTGAAGAAGCAATTGTTCAACGTGATGCACATGGTGGAGAAGTAACGGTTGTAACAATTGGTGAAGAAGACGCTGAGAAACAATTACGTACAGCACTTGCCATGGGAGCTGACAAAGCGGTATTAATTAATACCGAAGATGACCTTGAAGAAGGAGATCAATTTACAACAGCTAAAATTTTAGAAGCATATTTTGAAGATAAAGAACCAGATTTAATTTTAGCAGGAAATGTGGCAATTGACGAAGCAAGTGGACAAGTTGGACCAAGACTTGCTGAAAGACTTGAAATGCCATTTATTACGACAATTGTTGACTTAGAAATTGATGGTACAGATGTTAAGATTGATAAAGATATCGAAGGTGATATTGAAAAGATAGAGACGACATTACCATTAATCGTTACTTGTCAACAAGGGTTAAATGAACCACGTTATCCTTCATTACCTGGGATTATGCAAGCTAAAAAGAAACCATTAGAAGAATTAGAAATCGATGATTTAGACTTAGACGAAGATGATTTAGAACCAAAAACAGAAACAATCGACCGCTTTTTACCAGCTGAAAAAGCAGCAGGACGTATTCTTGAAGGTGAAGTAGATGAACAAGTAAAAGAACTTGTTTCATTACTTAAAACAGAAGCGAAAGTACTATAAAAGCGGAGAGAAAGGAGAATAATAATGAGTAAAAAAATATTAGTAATAGGTGAAGCAGCAGACGGTACATTAAGAAATGTAAGTTTTGAAACAATTGCTACAGCAAAAAAAATGCAAGCAGATGCAGAAATTGTTGCAGTCGTTTTAGGTAAAGAAGGTACACAAGCTCATGCAGAAGAAATGATTCAATATGGTGCTGACAGAGCAATTACTGTCGAGCATGATAATTTAGAAAACTATACATCAGAAGGTTACGGGCAAGCACTTCTAGAAGTGATAGAAGAAGAATCTCCTTATGGTGTTGTTATGGGTCACACAGCAATTGGTAAAGATGTGACACCTAAAATTGCGAGTCGTCTTGAATCAGGATTAATTTCAGACGTAGTAGATGTTGAATTAGATGGAGATACAGAAGTATTCATTCGTCCAATCTATTCTGGAAAGGCATTTGAAAAGAAAAAAATTAAAGAAGGTTTAGTATTTGTAACAATTCGTCCAAATAACATTCCGATGCTAGAAAAAGACGAAAGTCGTTCAGGAGACATTGCTTCAAAAGATGTTGATGTTAAAGACTTACGTACAATTATTAAAGAAATTATTCGTAAAAAATCTGACGGTATTGATATGTCAGAAGCCAATATTGTTGTTGCGGGTGGCCGTGGTGTGAAAAGTAAAGAAGGCTTTGATTCATTAAATGAATTAGCTGATGTATTAGGAGCAGCAATTGGTGCTTCGCGTGGTGCATGTGATGCGGAATATTGTGATTATTCATTACAAATTGGTCAAACAGGTAAAGTAATTACACCTGACCTTTATATTGCAGTTGGTATTTCAGGAGCAATTCAGCACTTAGCAGGAATGTCTAACTCAAAAGTAATTGTCGCAATAAATAAAGATCCAGAAGCAAACATCTTTAATGTAGCAGATTATGGTATTGTTGGTGACTTATTTGAAATCGTACCTAAATTAGTAGAAGAATTAAAAGCAATGTAATTAAATTGATAAGTGCCTAGCTATCGAAAGCTAGGCATTTATTTTATATTAAGCAAACTATTAGCAAGCAGATATTAAGGGTGTTATACTAGAAATATAATTAAGTAAGTTACTATTTGAATGGAGGAATATAAATGGCAATTATAGACGTAACAGATAACGATTTTGCTGAAAAAACAGGTGAAGGTTTAGTATTAGTAGATTTTTGGGCACCTTGGTGTGGACCTTGTAAAATGATTGCACCGGTTCTAGAAGAATTAGACGGTGAATTAAGTGATAAAGTTCAAATCGCTAAACTAAATGTAGATGATAACCAAGAAACGGCTTCAAAATTTGGTGTAATGAGTATTCCTACACTTCTATTAATGAAGGATGGAAATGTCGTAGACCAAGTTGTTGGTTTCCAACCTAAAGAAGCTTTAGCTGAATTAGTTAATAAACACGCATAATTATATGAAGTATTAAAATTGATAATCCCTTGTTATAATTTAACAAGGGATTATCAATTTTTTATATAGGAGAAGGTATGATGAAAGAGAAGATCCAAGAAAAGATCCAAGAAAAATTAGCAGTTTTACCTAGTGAGCCAGGTTGTTACTTAATGAAAGATAAAAATGAAACCGTTATTTATGTCGGAAAATCTAAAGCATTAAAAAATAGAGTTAGATCATATTTTATTGGCGCTAATGATAAAAAAACGCAAAGATTAGTTATGGAAATTGTCGATTTTGAATATATTGTTACAAACACTGAAGTTGAAGCACTTATTTTAGAATTAAATTTAATTAAAAAGTATGATCTAAAGTATAATATTATGTTAAAAGATGATAAAAGTTATCCTTATTTAAAAATTACAAATGAACGTCATCCGCGTTTACTGATTACGCGTAAAATAAAAAAAGATAAGGCTAAGTATTTTGGGCCTTATCCAAATGTGATTGCAGCACGAGAAACAAAGCGATTACTTGATCGTTTATACCCTTTACGAAAATGTAATAATAAACCAGGTGATTATTGTCTCTATTATCATTTAGGGCAATGCCTTGCGTGTTCTAAAAATCCAGGTACAAAAGAACAGTATAATGAAATTATTAGAGAAATTTCTCGTTTTTTACAAGGAGCTTACAAGGGTGTAAAAAATGATTTAATTACAAAGATGAATCAAGCAAGTGAACAAATGGATTATGAAAGAGCTATCGAATTACGGGAAAGTATTAAGCATATTGAAGCACTTATGGAACAACAAAAAGTAGTATTGCATGAAATCATAGACATTGACATATTTGGTTATAGTTATAATCAAGGATGGATGTGTGTTCAAGTGTTTTATGTTAGGCAAGGTAAACTAATTGAGCGTGATGTTTCAATATTTCCATTTTATCAAGATAGCCAAGAGACATTTATTAGCTTCGTTGGTCAATTTTACTTGAGAAAAAATAATTTGAAACCTAAACAAATCTTATTACCAGTAGGTTCTGATGCTGATTTATTAAAAGAATTATTACAAGTAGACGTTCATACTCCTTTACGCGGTAAGAAAAAAGATTTGGTTGAATTAGCGATTAAAAATGCAGATATTTCACTGACTGAACAATTTTCGTTAATTGAACGGGATGAAGAGCGAACTATTGTGGCAGTAGAAAATTTAGGAAAACATTTAAATATAGAAACACCACATCATATTGAAGCATTTGATAACTCTAATATCCAAGGTGTCGATCCTGTATCAGCTATGGTTAAATTTGTAGATGGCAAAGCTGATAAAAATGGTTACCGGAAATATAAAATTAAAACTGTGTCTGGTCCTGATGATTATGAAACAATGAGAGAAGTAATTAGAAGACGTTATTCACGTGTTCTAAAAGAAAAAATGCCTCTGCCTGATTTAATTATTGTTGATGGTGGAAAAGGACAAATGAGTGCTGCGCTTGAAGTGTTAGAATTAGAATTAGGTTTAGATATACCAGTCTGTGGGCTTATTAAAGACGAAAGACATAGCACAAGTGAACTAATTTACGGTGATCCTCCTGAAGTTATTTCGTTGAAAAGAGACTCTAATGAATTCTATTTAGTACAACGTATTCAAGATGAAGTACATAGGTTTGCGATTACTTTTCACCGCCAACTTCGCAGTAAAGGACTTATCCAATCAGAACTTGATAAAATCCCAGGGATAGGTAAAAAAAGACGGACTTTGTTACTGTCACATTTTAAGTCAATTAAAGCAATTAAAAATGCAAAGTTAGAGGAAATAACAGCACTAGGTATTCCGGAAAATGTAGCAAAATTAACCTTAGATAAATTAAACGAATGATTAAGTAAATTTAAACTTAATCATTCGTTTTTTTATGAAATTATGAAGAGTTTAAATGCTATAAAAAAAGAGCTAAATAAATACATTGTATAAATTAATGTTTAAAACCATTAGAATCTTGTTTTAACAAGCTATAATCCTAATTAAATGAATAAAAAGTTACGTCATTTTCTTGACGATTTATCTAGTTAGAAGTACAATCAAGGAGATGAGAGAAGTACATAATTAATCTGATTCTTAAGTAAAGAATCAAAAGAAAATAATAATATTATTTTCTTTAGAACAATGTTGTGCAATTTTTTTTAATATATTAAATTAGATTAAGGAGGGAGTAACACATGGTGAAGCAACGTCAATTTTTTAGTAGAAGGTTACATTCGCTATTAGGTGTTGTTCCAATAGGTCTTTTTGTTGTACAACACTTAATTATTAACCACTTTGCTGTATATGGTGAAGAAAGCTTTAACAAGGCAGCGAACTTTATGGGGTCGCTACCATTTGTACTTGTATTAGAAACTTTTGTCATTTATTTACCGATATTATTCCACGCAGTATTAGGGGTATATATCGTATTTGTAACTAAGAATAATACAAAGAGATACGGGTTCTTCCGTAACTGGATGTTCTTATTACAAAGAATTACAGGAGTAGTCACACTTGTGTTTATAGCATTTCACGTATGGCAAACAAGAGTGCAAGTATTCCTTGTAGATGCAACAGTAAATTATCAGATGATGGAAGATATTTTAACGAACCCACTCTGGTTTACATTCTATGCAATCGGAGTTATTTCAACAATATTCCACTTTGCTAATGGATTATGGAGCTTTTTCGTAACTTGGGGACTTGCACAATCTCCTCGTTCACAACAAATTGTTACGTATTTCTCAATAGCTGTATTTTTCATCGTAAGTTATATTGGTGTTAGAACTCTTATTCAGTTTGGTTTTGGAATATAATTTCAAGTTTTAGAGGAGGGAGTATTTAATATGAGTAAACGTAAAGTCGCTGTAGTAGGCGGTGGTCTTGCAGGTTTAATGGCAACGATCAAAGCTGCTGAAGAAGGCGTAAATGTAGATTTATTTTCAATTGTACCTGTAAAACGCTCTCACTCTGTGTGTGCTCAAGGCGGTATTAACGGAGCAGTTAATACTAAAGGTCAAGGAGATTCACCTGCAATTCACTTTGATGATACTGTATACGGTGGTGATTTCTTAGCTAACCAAAAACCAGTAAAAGCAATGACAGATGCTGCGCCAAGTATTATTCATATGTTAGACCGTATGGGTGTTATGTTTAACCGTACACCAGAAGGTCTTTTAGACTTCCGTCGTTTTGGTGGAACTCAACACCACAGAACGGCATATGCAGGAGCAACAACGGGTCAACAATTATTATATGCTTTAGATGAACAAGTTCGTAAATATGAGGTAGAAGGATTAGTAACTAAATATGAAAGCTGGGAATTCTTAGGCGCTATTATTGATGAAGAAGGAATTGGTCGTGGAATTGTTGCACAAGACATCAAGTCACACGAAATTAAATCTTTCCCATCAGATGCAACTATTTTAGCTACAGGTGGTCCAGGAATTATATTTGGTAAATCTACTAACTCTATTATTAATACAGGTTCTGCTGCAAGTATTTTATATCAACAAGGTGCAAAATACGCAAACGGTGAATTTATTCAAATTCACCCAACAGCAATCCCGGGTGATGATAAGCTTCGTTTAATGAGTGAATCAGCTCGTGGTGAAGGTGGTCGTATTTGGACTTATAAAGATGGTGAACCATGGTATTTCCTAGAAGAAAAATATCCAGCTTATGGTAACTTAGTACCTCGTGATATTGCAACTCGTGAAATATTCGATGTTTGTGTTAACCAAAAGTTAGGTATTAATGGTGAAAATATGGTTTATCTAGACTTATCACATAAAGATCCAAAAGAATTAGATATTAAATTAGGTGGAATCATTGAAATATATGAGAAGTTTGTTGGTGAAGATCCACGTAAAGTACCAATGAAAATCTTCCCAGCCGTTCATTACTCAATGGGTGGTTTATGGGTAGATGATGACCAAATGACAAATATTCCAGGTATCTTTGCAGCTGGAGAGTGTGATTATTCTCAGCACGGTGGAAACCGATTAGGAGCTAACTCATTATTATCTGCTATTTATGGTGGAATGGTTGCTGGACCTAATGCTATAAAATATATTGATGGTCTTGAAACACATGTTTCTGATATGTCACCTGAATTATTTGAGCGCTATGAAAAAGAAGAAAAAGATAAATTTGATGAGCTACTCAAAATGGATGGAGAAGAAAACGCATATCAGTTACACCAAGAACTCGGTCAGTGGATGACTGATAATGTAACAGTTGTTCGTGAAAATCCTCGCTTACTTAAGACAGATGAAAAGTTACAAGAGTTATTAAAGCGTTGGGATAATATTAATATCACTGATACATCTCGTTGGAGTAACCAAGCTGTTATGTTTACACGTCAGTTAAAAAACATGATTCATTTAGCTCGTGTTATTACTCAAGGTGCTTACTTACGTAACGAGAGTCGTGGAGCACACTACAAACCAGAATTCCCAGAACGTAATGACGAAGAGTTCTTAAAGACAACTATTGCTCAGTTCGATGCTGAAAAAGAAGCTCCAGTTATTACTTATGAAGATGTGGATGTATCGTTAATCCCACCAAGAAAACGTGACTATACGACAACAAGTGAAGGGAGTAAAAAATAATGGCTGAACAAAAAACAGTTACTTTTATCGTTAAAAGACAAGATAGCCCTGACTCAGCTTCATATGAAGAAACGTTTGAAATTCCTTATCGTCCGAATATGAACGTTATTTCTGGATTAATGGAAATTCAAAAAAATCCTGTTACTGCTGACGGTAAGAAAACAACTCCAGTAAAATGGGATATGAACTGTTTAGAAGAAGTTTGTGGAGCGTGTTCTATGGTAATCAACGGTAAAGCACGTCAATCATGTGCTGCATTAGTTGACCAGTTAGAACAACCGATTCGCTTAGAACCAATGTCAACATTTCCAGTCGTTCGTGACTTAGTTATTGATCGTGAGCGTATGTTTGATGCATTGAAACAAATTAAAGCATGGATACCAATTGACGGTACACATGATTTAGGACCTGGACCACGTATGCCTGAGAAAAAACGTCAATGGGCATATGAATTATCAAAATGTATGACATGCGGTGTATGTTTAGAAGCGTGTCCTAACGTTAACGATAAAAATGATTTCATTGGACCTGCAGCTATTTCACAAGCAAGATTATTCAACTCTCACCCAACTGGTGATATGAATAAGAGTGATCGCTTAGAAGGTTTAATGGCGGAAAATGGTTTAGCTAGTTGTGGAAACGCACAAAACTGTGTTGAAGTTTGTCCAAAAGGGATTCCATTAACTACATCAATCGCTGCTATGAACAGAGCAACTTCAGTTCAAGCATTTAAAAACTTCTTTGGTAGCGATAATTCATATTAATTTAAATATCCACTGTTTTACAGTGGATATTTTTTGTCTAGATATGTCTATACAAATGTTGTATAATTGTATATGCGTATAGACAGTTAGACAATTCAGAATACACACTATACTGAAAGCGTTAACTTTAAAGTTGGCATGGAAATTGCATTAGTATATAATGACAATAAAAGGAGGCTTTATCATGACAAATGAATTTGTAAATGTAAAAACTGAAAAACATCTTGCAATTATTGAAATTGATAATGCGCCAGCAAATGATTTATCTACTGATGTCATAAATAGTTTAAGAGATGTTATAAAAGAAGTTAATGAAGATAACAACATTCATGCCGTTATTTTAACAGGAAAAGGTAGATTTTTTGTTGCGGGTGCCGATATTAAAGAATTTGTTCCTAATATGGGTAGTCAGGAAGCAGGTCAAAAGATGTCTCAATTAGGTCAGGATCTTTGTAATGATATTGAAGCTATGAAAAAGCCGGTTATTGCAGCTATCAATGGATTAGCGCTAGGTGGAGGATTGGAAATTGCATTAGCTGCTCATGTTAGATTAATAAGTGAATCAGCTGAAGTAGGCTTACCAGAATTAAAATTAGGTCTTCTGCCAAGTTTTGGAGGAACACAACGTCTAACTAAAATTATCGGATTATCAACTGCAATGGATGCTATTTTAACAAGTAAGCAATTTACCGCATTAGAAACAAAAGAATTAAAAATAACAAAAGAGGTCGTTGCTCCAGAAAAATTATTAGACAGAGCAAAAGAAATAGCACATAGTTATATTGATAATAATAGTTTTGAATCTGTTTCACGTGTAGTTGAAGCATTAGTAACAGGTTACAATAATGATTTTGAACAAGGTTTGAAAATAGAAAATGAAAAATTTGCAGAATTATTTTTAACTCATGATGCCAAAGAAGGTGTTGAAGCATTTAGTGAAAAGAGAGCAGCTTCATTTAAGCATTCATAACAACTTTACATAAGGAGTACAAGAAGCAATGTCATTTGAAAACATTCGAGTTACTCATTGGATGAATAAGATGTATTTGACAATTGATTATCAAGCTTTAATATCAGAAGCACTCGATTTAATTATGCAAGTCGAATTAAGTGAATTACCAATTGTTAAAGATAATAAAGTAATTGGAGTATTTAATTTTAAATATTATCTTTTTGCCTTAAACAATGAAGATATTTCAAAAGCTGATCAAGTAACCAATTGGATGACACGTACATATTCTTTTACTTCAGATAAGAATTACATGACACAAATAGAAACAACACCAACCTATATTTTAGATGAAGCAGGAGAATTAATTGGTATTGTTGATAAAACAAGTCAAATAAATTTTTATCAATCATATTACAATAAAAATAAAGATTTAAAACGCTTGATAAAATGGTATGAATTAAGTTTTGAAGAAGCATACGAAGGTTTAGCAGTAGTTGATAAAAATGGTATTATTCAAGTGTTCAATGAAGCGTATAGTCGTTATGTTGGAGTGTCAAAAGAAGAAGCGATAGGCAAATATGCTGAAGATGTGATTGAAAATTCACGACTACCTATTGTTTTAAAAACAGGTATTCCAGAGCGGAGTCAAGCTCATAAATTAAAAGGCCAGAACTTAATTGTGCACCGTATTCCACTTTGGAAAAATAATGAAGTTATTGGAGCAATTGGTATGTTAGTTTATGAGGGGATTTCTGAAATTTACCAATCAATTGAACAAATGGAACATTTAGAAGGAGCTTTCAAACAAGAGAAAACGTTACTAATTCCAGGTAAAAAAACAAATAAAAAACAAGTTCGTTTTGAAGACATACTCGGAAATAGTCAAGCTATCTCGATACCTAAACAGCTTGCCATCAAAGCTAGCAAAACTAAAGCAACTGTACTCATTACAGGTGATAGTGGAGTTGGTAAAGAACAATTTGCTCGTGCTATTCATGACTCATATCTCACAAAAAATGAAAATTTCATTAGTGTTAATTGTGCAGCGATTCCTAAAGATATTATTGAAGCTGAACTATTTGGATATGAAGAAGGATCCTTTACTGGAGCAAAACAAGGAGGTAGTGTTGGTAAGTTTGAACAAGCAGAAGGTGGCACACTGTTTTTAGATGAAATAAGTGAAATGCCATTAAATGTTCAAGCAAAAATACTCCGCGCCTTACAAGAAAGAGAAGTTGTTAAGGTTGGCGGGCGTGTAACAATACCGATCAATATAAGGGTGATTGCTGCAACAAACAGAGATCTTAGTAAATTAGTTAAAGCTGGAAAATTTAGAGAAGACCTTTATTATCGTTTAAATGTTATTCCCCTTAAGATACCAAGTTTAAAAGAAAGAAAAGATGACATACCATTAATTATTGCTTATAGATTAAAAGAATTAGCCAAGACACATCAGATACAAGAAAAGACAATAGATGAAAAAATAATTCGTGAATTTTATCTTTATGATTGGCCCGGTAATATACGTGAACTATTTAATATTTTAGAAAGATTATATGTTTTAACTTCTGGAGACCATATTACTTATGAAGACTATTTAAATTTAGTGAATTTAAAAATCAATAAACAAAATCAATTAAAATCGAATGAATTAGCTTTTCTAGATGAAGATAATAAACGAGTACATGAAATAAATTTAATTAAAGAAGCGATTTCTGCTGCAAAAGGAAATAAAACAGAAGCAGCAAAAAGATTAAATATTTCACGTGCTACACTGTATAATAAATTAAATCGTTATGATTTAAATTAAAAAACATAAGGAGTGTTTACACAATGAGTAAATCTAAAAGAAGCTTATTTACAGAAGTGGCGACTAATTTTAGTCCTAATCACTTTAATGATGAAGAAAAAATGATTAAATCAACTGTTAAACAATTTGTAGCAAATCAAGTTTACCCACAATTATCTGAAATGGAAGCGCATAACTATGATGTTATTCGTAAATTATTTACAGAAGCGGGTGATTTAGGTTTATTAGGTGCTGATGTAAAAGGTGATTATGGCGGTATTGAAATGGGTAAAAAGATTTCAGGTTTAATTGCTGAAGAAATGGGACATGGTAGTAGTTTCGGTGTTTCATTTAATATCCATACAGGTGTAGGCGTTTCGCCTTACGCTTATTTTGGAACAGAAGAGCATAAACAAGCATATTTACCTAAATTAGTGTCAGGTGAATATATTGGTGCGTATGCTTTAACTGAACCAGATGCTGGTTCTGATGCTCTAGCAACAAAAACACAAGCTATTGAAAAAGATGGCGGTTATGTTTTAAATGGAGAAAAACAATGGATAACAAACGCACACGTAGCAGCAGTATATGTGGTGTTTGCTAAAACAACAGAAGGTATGACTGCATTTATAGTCGATCGTCATTTAGATGGTGTATCAGTAGGTGTTGAAGAAAACAAGCTAGGTATTCAGGGTTCGTCAACAGCAACATTAATTTTAGAAGATGTCTTTGTAGAAAAAGATAAAATATTAGGTGAGCCAGGTAAGGGTCATTATGTCGCATTAAACATTTTAAACTTAGCACGTCTAAAATTAGCATTTTCAAATCTAGGCGCTTCTAAACAAGCACTTGATACGACAATAAAATATGGTATTGAAAGAAAGCAATTTAAACAGTCCATTATTGAATTTCCAATGATTAAAGAAAAAATAGCTAATATGGGAATTAAAATTTATCAAAGTGAAAGTTCTATTTATTATACAGCAACATTATTAGATGAACTTGATATTACAGATGAAAATATCTATCAATTATTACCAGACTTTGCAATGGATTGTGCGTTAAACAAAGTCTCAGCATCAGAAACGTTAGATTATGCTGTAGATGAAGGTTTACAAATTCATGGTGGATATGGTTATATGAAAGATTATGATATTGAGAGAATGTATCGTGATGCACGTATAAACCGTATTTTTGAAGGTACCAATGAAATAAACCGTTTAACTGTAACGCGTAGTTTTTTAAAAATGTTAAGAAATAATGATGCTATCTTAAAAGATGAAGATAAAGTCGATGATTTTTATTATGTGAAAGCTAAAGGTGTCTTGAAATTAATTATGAGAGCATTTGAAGAATCAGATAAAATTTCTTTAGCAGATCTTGAAAAAGAACAAGAATTAATGCGCATATTATCAGATATAATTTCAGATATTTATACAATGAGAACAGTTATTTTGAGAAGTTCTCAATCAGAGGGTGAAATTCATAAGCAAATTCAAAGTGTTGTTTCTGAAGAAAAACTAAGAGAAATAAGAAGTTGTGCAGGTAGTATTTTAAGTCGTTTATTGACAGGAGATAAACAAATTGAATTTGTAAATGAATTAAAAGATATGAGTACGTCTCAACGCATTGATATCATTGAAGCGAAAAGAAGTATTGCAGATGAATTAATTAAAAAAGGTGAATATATATTTTAATTATCTAAGGGAGGCATTCAAATGAAAAAAATTGGATTTATAGGTCTAGGAAATATGGGATATCCGATGGTTGAAAATTTATTAGCTGATGATTTTGAAGTACATGTTTTTGATATTAATAAAGAAACATTAAAAAAAATTGAAGCATTAAATGCAAAAGTTGTAGAAAATCCAGAAGAATTAATTGATAATGTAGATGTTGTTTTTACAAGTTTACCAGCAGAGAAAATAGTTGAAAGTGTTTATTTAAGCGAAACAGGTTTACTTGAATTTAAAGCAAACACTAAGACAATTATGGTTGATACGAGCACTGTTTCGCCAACCTTAAATACAAAATTAAAGGATGCAGCAGAAAAAAATAATATAGACTTTTTAGCAGCTCCTGTAAGTGGTGGAGTGATTGGTGCAGAGCAAAGAACGCTCACATTTATGGTAGGAGGTAAAAAAGCTGTATTCGATAAAGTAGAAGATGTTTTAAATCATTTAGGAGCAAATATTTTCCATGTCGGCGAGTCAATCGAAAGTGGAACAACTGTTAAACTAATTAATAATTTATTAATTGGTTTTTATACAGCTGGTGTTGCAGAAGCACTTCATATTGCTAATAAGCAAGGTATTGATTTAGATGTACTTTATGAAATGTTAAATGTAAGTTATGGCCAGAGTAGAATTTATGATCGTAACTATAATACATTTATAAAAGAAAATAATTATAAACCAGGATTTAGCTTGGATTTATTAATTAAAGATTTAAACTTTGCTGTAGATCTAGCAGAAGAATTGAAGTTAGATTTACCAATTAGTAGAGATTTATTAAGTTTATATAAAGAAGCATCAGATGAAGGGTATGGACAACAAGATATGGCTGTTTTATATGAACGTGTTAAAAATAAATCAAATGAATAACACTTAAATATAAAATTTATGAAATTATATAATGTAAGATGAAACAAATTGTACAGGTTATGATGAATGAAGAGAAAAAAACTCCCACAATCATTAAATTGTGGGAAGATCATCTTAATTTAATTGTAATGATTGTTTAGCGTTCATGAGTGCATCAACAACATAATCAGCAGTAATAACTTCTGCACCTTGGATTAAGTTTTCTTCTTTTACATTGTTATGCACCATGCATGAATAGCAAACATTTACTTTACCACCTTTTTCCATAAAACGCGGTAAAATGTCTTTGATTGGTTCAAATGGTTCACCAATATCAATTTTGTCAGCATAATCTTTTTCAGCTAAGTGAACAGCGTCTGACATTAGCATAATTTCAACAGAGTGTCCTTTTTCTAAAGCTTTAAGTCCCATTGTAAAAGCAATAGTTACATTGTTTGAATCGCGCTCGTGTGCTGTAAGTGTAATTAATAAATCTGAAACATTCATTTTTATTCCTCCTAATAATAGATACCCTCACAGGTATCATTATAGCCGATAAGAACAAAAATATGCAAGTAACTAGTTTACAAATGTAAGAATGAAGTCTTATACTGATAAGTAAGCGAATACAAGCTCAATAAATAAAGGAAGGATGTTTTATTAGTGACAGAGGTTTATTCACATGTAAATGAAAATGGTGTGGCAACATTAACATTAAATAATCCAAAGGCGTTAAATTCAATTAATTTAAATATGGTTCAATTATTATTTAAAGAATTAAAAAAATGGGAAAATGATGATAATGTACAAGTAATCATTCTAGAAGGTGAAGGCGATCGAGCATTTTGTGCAGGGGGTGATATTAAATCACTTTATAAATCAAATGTAGATGAAGACGTAAAAGCAGGAGCCATTCAATTTTTTAAAGAAGAGTATGAGCTTGATGCGTTTATTTACGAATATCCAAAACCAATTATTGCTAATTTAAGTGGTATTGTGATGGGTGGAGGCGTAGGGCTATCTTATCATGCTGACTACCGTATTGTTTCAGAAAAGACAATGTGGGCTATGCCTGAAATGAATTTAGGATTTTTCCTAGACGTAGGAGCAGGATATTTTTTAAATAAAGCTCCAGGTTATTATGGTCGTTATTTAGCTTTAACAGGAGAAGTAATTAATGGAAAAGATACAATTTATGTAAATGCAGCAGATTATTTAATCCCATCTGATGAAGTTAGCAATGTTTTAGAAACAATTAAAGAAACAAAATGGTCAAAAGCTGATTTAAAAGAGAAGCTTGCAAAGATTTTAGAAGACAAATCGTCTGCTTCAATTTTAGAAGGTAAAATTAATGCATACGAAGAGCAAATTAATCAGCACTTTGCTTTTAATACAGTTGAAGAAATTGTGACATCCTTAGAGTCAGATTCATCTGAGTTTGCACAGAAAACTAAAGAAACAATATTAGAAAAATCACCTGTTTCATTAAAAGTTGCATTAGAACAAGCAATCAGATGTGAAGATAAAACACTTCAAGAAGCATTAGCTGTAGATGAAGTGCTAGCAAATAATTTCTTAAATCATTCTGACTTTTACGAAGGGATTCGTTCTGTGTTAATTGATAAAGATAAAACACCACATTATGAATATAAAAAATTATCTGATGTTAGTGATGATTTTGTAAATTCATTTTTTAAATAAAATAATGGTAAAATATCATTATCTATAAATAATAATTTTAAGAGGAGATGAAGAATTAATGGAAGCAGAAAAATATATTCAAGGATTAATCGAACGTTCAGCTAAAGCACAAGAGGTAGCAGCAAAATATGATCAAGAAAAAATCAATGAAATTACAGGTGCTATTGCTTGGGCAGCTTTAAATGATGAATTTAGAACAAAAGCAGCTAATATGATGGTAGATGAATCAGGAATTGGTTCAGCAGATGATAAATTTAATAAAATTCACGTAAAAACTAAAGGTCTTTATTATCAAATGCGCGATGAAAAATCAGTAGGAATTGTCGAAGAAGATAAAGAAAGAGGTTTAGTAAAATATATTAAACCCATGGGTGTGATTGCCGCACTTGTACCAATCACACAAGGTGAAGGGATTCCGATTTTTAAAACACTTATGGCATTAAAGGGTGGAAACTCAGTTATTTTCTCACCACACCCAAGAGGTAAGGAAACGTGCTTATTTATTACAGATTACTTAAGAAAAGTGCTTAAAGAATATGACGCACCAGAAGACTTAATCATTACAATTGATCCTGACAAAGTGTCAATGGAAGCTTCAAATGAACTAATGAAGCAAGCTGACTTTATTTTAGCTACAGGCGGAACACCTATGGTACGTGTGGCTTATGGTTCTGGAACGCCAGCAATTGGTGTAGGTACTGGTAACACGCCGACTTATATTGATAAAACAGCTGACCTTAAAGAAACAGCTGATAAAATTAAACGTTCAAAAATCTTTGATAACTCAACAAGCTGTTCATCAGAAAACAATGTCATTATTGATTCAGCTGTTTATGATGATATGATTAAAGAATTTGAAGCACAAGGTGCATTTTTAATTAAAGAAGGCAGTAAGGAAAAAGAGAATTTACAGCGTGCAATTTGGCCTAATTATCCTGAATCAAATGCCTTGCATCCTGATGTACCAGGAAGTAGTGTAGAAGCACTTGCTGAAATGGCAGGTTTTGAAGTGCCTGAAGGAATTAATTTCTTTATTGTTGAAGAAACACGTGGTGTAGGCGCAGATTATCCATTTACAGGTGAAAAGCTATCACCAGTTTCAACTTTAATAAAAGTCGATTCATTCGATGAAGCACTTGATAAAATGGATGGTATCTTACATTATCAAGGATTAGGACATAGTTGTGGAATTCATACAACTGTTGAAGAGCAAATCGATAAAATGGCAGCGAGAATGAAAGTTGGTCGTATGTTAGTGAATCAACCTCAATCATTGGGTAATAGTGGCGCATGGTTTAACGGAATGCCAGTTACTATGACTTTAGGTTGTGGAACATGGGGGCATAATAGTATTAGTAATAACGTAAGATGGAAAGATCTAGTGAACTATACGACTGTATCAAGAGTAATTGATCCAGTTGAACCATCAGATGAAGAGGTCTTCCCTGAGAGTATTCGTAACAAACAAATTTCACTATAATAGCAAGGACAAACTGAAAATGGACATACAAATATGTCCATTTTCCTACTTTTAAACTTAAATTGAAATTGTTCTAAAATTTAAGCGATTACATATAAAATACAAATCTAAAATAGGTATAATCATTGGGAGGTAAAAAATACATGTTAAGTATGATTGGTTTAATTGGTTCTTTGGCTTTATTAATTATTTTAACGTTACGTAGTGTGAATATTATTGTTTCAGCAGTTATTTGTTCTAGTATTTTAGCTTTAACAGGTGGTCTTAATTTACTTGATGCACTAACAGAAAATTATATGGAAGGGTTTACAGGATTTTTTAAATCGTGGTTTCTCATATTTCTTTTAGGTGCAATTTTCGGTAAAGTTATGGAAGATACACAAGGAGCTAGTGCTATTGCTCACTGGATTCAAGATAAACTCGGTACTAAAGGTGCATTATTATCAGTTGTCGCAGCATGTGGATTAATGACTTATGGTGGGGTTAGTGTATTTATAGTTGCTTTTTGTGTGTATCCAATTGCTTTGTCATTATTTAAAAGTGCTAATTTACCACACCGCTTTATTCCAGCAGCTCTCGTATTTGGTTCTATTTCGTTTACGATGACAGCGCCGGGATCGCCTGAAATTCAAAACTTAATCCCAACAGAATATTTAGGAACGACACCTCTTGCAGGAGGATTTATTGGCTTTCTTTCTTCGTTCCTGATTTTAATTTTGGGAGGTTTTGCATTAAATAAAATGGTACAAAACGCTGTTAAGAAAGGCGAAACATTTATATTACCATATAAAGAAACAGAATTAGAAAATGCCAAGAGATCTAAACCATTGCCGAATGTAGTATTAGCACTTATACCATTGGTCGTAGTTGTAGGTGTTTTAAATATAATAGCTCAATATATCCCAACTGATAAAGCTGTTATTGTAGGGTTGTTTAGTGGCGTTATTGCTGCTTGGTTACTTATGTTTAAACAATTAGATCATCATTTACCTATATTAGCTAAAGGTACTGAAAATTCAATTGTTGCAATTGCCAATACATGTGGTGTTGTTGGTTTTGGTGCTGTAGCTTCTCAAGTACCTGCATTTACTGCCATTGTTGATGGTCTTACAAATACACCAGGATTAGAATATGCAGGTTTGGGTTTATCTGTTACATTAATAGCAGGTATAACTGGGTCAGCTTCAGGTGGTCTTGGAATAGCGATGCCTATTTTAGCGCCAATATATCAAGCGCAAGGATTAGATCCTGGTGCTATGCATAGAATTTCATCACTTGCCTCAGGTGGGCTCGACTCTTTACCTCATAATGGTTATATAGTTACAACTGTTCAAGGTGTCTGTAAGGAAACGCACCAGCGTTCCTATAAATCGATATTTGTGTTAAGTGTTCTTATACCAACGCTTGTTTTAATTTTAGCAATTGTGCTTTACACCATGTTTTATTAAAATATAAAATAAACCTTGATTTTATAATTCAAGGTTTATTTTGTATTTTAGAGATCAAATTAAAGCGCTTGCATTTTAAAGTATAAGCTTTATAATGGATGAATAATGATTCATTATTGAAAAGGTGGTATACAAATGAATACTGAGACAATGAGTGTAAGTGAAGTATGGGAGTTACTTGAAGAAAAAACAAAAATTAAGTCTGAAGCAGTGAAAGAAATGGGAGCTTATACGTATGGTTTTAAATTATCAGGTGATGAAGCAGGTGAATATACGCTTGATTTTAAAGGCGATGATGTCGTAATCGAACCATCATTAGTAAATGAAACTGACTGTACATTAGAATTAAGTGATAAAAATTTTAAGAAATTAGTAAATGGTAGCTTAAATGCCACTTCAGCTTTTATGATGGGAAAAATAAAAGTGGTAGGAAATATTGGACTTGCGTTGAAATTAGAAAAATTATTAAAAACATTATTTTAAATTGGCAGGAGGATGGAAATGAGATTACCTAATTATATTGATGATTTAGAAACATGGAAAAACGAATTTTCATTTTCAACAGAAATCAAAGTTCGCTTTTCAGAAACAGATATGTTCGGACATGTAAATAATGTCTCGCCATTTATTTATTTTGAAGAAGCACGAACTGATTATTTTAATGCCTTAAAATATACATTAGATGATACAAGCACAAGTATTCCAATTGTTGCTGATTTACAATGTGATTATCACAAAGAAATATATTTTGGAAATACATTAAACGTATTTGTAAAAGTAAACCAAGCTGGAAATAGTTCGATTGACATTCATTATATGGGAGTTAACGAAAAAGATGAAATTTGTTTAACAGGTAGAGGAGCTCTTGTAAATATAGATCCAAAAACAAAAAAAGCTGTTCCGCTAGACGAAAACTTAAAAGCGAAAATGTTAGAATCTATAAGTAGTTAGTGATGTTGCTAACTACTTTTAGTATTTTTATTATGTTAAACTAGTATTTATAGTTTATAAAAGTTATTGAAGAGGTGTAAAATTGGAAAGATCGATAGGTGTTATTGATTCAGGTGTGGGTGGTTTAACTGTTGTAAATGAAATTATACGACAATTGCCAAATGAACGCATTATTTATCTTGGTGATACTAAAAGATGTCCATACGGATCAAGAGATGAATCAGAAATCAAATTATTTACATATAGTATGGTAAAAGAAATAATGACATATGATTTAAAAATTCTTGTGATTGCATGCAATACAGCAACAGCTTATACGCTTAAAACGTTGCGACAAGAGTTAGACATACCAGTTGTTGGTGTAATTAGACCAGGCTCACGAGCAGCTATTTCAGTTACTGAAACTAAAAAAATAGGTGTTATTGGTACAGAAGCTACAATTAAAAGTCGAGCATATGAATACAGTTTAAAAGAAATTAATAAAGAATTAGAAGTTCAAAGACTTGCTTGTCCAACATTCGTACCAATGATTGAATCAGGTGAGTATTTAAAGGTTAATATTGTAAAACAGCTTGAACACGCATTAAAACCATTAAAAGAAAATAAAATGATTGATACATTGGTGCTTGGCTGTACCCATTATCCCTTGATAGCAAATGAAATAGCAAAAGTATTTGATGAAAAAATTAACGTTATCTCTTCAAGTGAAGAAACAGCAAGAGAAGTAAGTGTTATTTTAGATCAACATAATTTATTAAATAAAAATGCTAAATCCATTCATTTATTTTTAATGACAGGTAATAAAAATAATTTTGAACTTATTTATGAAAATATATTTGATACGACATTAAGTGATTATTCAGATGTCGAAATAAAACAAATAGAACTTAATGAATTAGAGGAGTCTTGTAAATGACAAATATACGTACAGTAAAAATTACCCCAAATTATATTATACATCCAGAAGGATCAGTATTAATTGAAGTTGGTGGCACTAAAGTTATTTGTAATGCGAGTATTGAAAAAAGAGTACCGCCCTTTTTAAGAGGTCAGGGAAAGGGTTGGATTACAGCTGAGTATTCTATGTTGCCACGTGCAACGAATACACGGAATATTAGAGAAGCATCAAAAGGTAAAATCACAGGGCGAACAATGGAAATACAACGATTAATTGGTCGTTCATTAAGATCTGTTGTTGATTTAGACTTAATAGGTGAGCGCACAATTTGGATTGACTGTGATGTCATTCAAGCGGATGGTGGAACACGTACAGCATCGATAACAGGTGCTTTTGTGGCGATGGCGCTAGCATGTCATAAACTTTTATTACAAGAATCTATTACTAGATTTCCTGTGACAGATTTTCTAGCAGCAATTTCTGTCGGCGTATTAGAAAATGAAGCGATATCAGTTGATTTAGATTATGAAGAAGATTCACAAGCCAAAGTTGACATGAATGTTGTTATGACAGGAAATGGTGAATTTGTAGAGATTCAAGGGACTGGTGAAGAATCAACGTTTTCTTATCAAGAATTAAATGAAATGCTTTCTGAAGCAAATAAAGGCATTAATCAATTATTTGATTATCAAAAAGAAATTTTAGGAGAAATAACCAACCTAATTGAAATGAGTGATCAAGCATGAAACCAATCGTTATTGCTTCAAAAAATCAAGGGAAGATTAAAGAATTTAAAGAGTTATTAGCGGAATATGATATTGAAGTCAAATCCCTATTAGACTATTCAGATATACCAGACGTAGAAGAGACAGGGGAAACATTTCATGAAAATGCTGCACTAAAAGCTAAAACCATAGGTGATTTATTAAATTGTCCAGTCATTGCAGATGATTCTGGACTTATGGTTGATTCATTGGATGGCCGACCAGGGGTTTATTCTGCAAGGTATGCTGGAGAAGATAGCAATGATAAAAAAAATAATTTAAAAGTTTTAAAAGAACTAGAAAATGTCGATGAAGATAAACGAACTGCACGTTTTATTGCAGTACTTGCTTTTTATCGACCGGATAAAGAAATAATTTTTAGAGAAGGTTATTGTGAAGGAGAAATAACTTTTGAACCACGTGGTAAACATGGTTTTGGTTATGATCCAATTTTTATTCCTAAAGGGTACACAAAAACAATGGCTCAATTAAAAGATTATGAGAAGAATATTTTAAGCCACCGAGCAGAAGCTCTCCATCAGTTTAAAGTATGGTTAAATGAACATGGTCTCTAAGGAGGAACAACATATTTAATGCAACTATTGATTATGAGCGATACACATGGTTTAACTAAAGAAATTACTGAAATAAAGAATCGTCATCATGTTGATTTAGTCATACATTGTGGTGACTCAGAATTGCCTAGTGATGCGAGTGTATTAAAAAATATTGAGGTTGTTAAAGGAAATTGTGATCGTGATTCAAATTATTTAGATGAAAAAATAATTGAATTAACTCCAGGGACTTCTTGTTATGTAACTCATGGACATTTATATGATGTAAAGCGAAGTCTAGAAAGTTTGAGTTATCGAGCTGATGAATTGGGTGTGAACTTTTGTTTTTTTGGTCACACACATAGCTGGAATGACAAAAATTAATGATATTATTTACATCAATCCTGGCAGTATCAAATACCCTAAAGGATCAGATGAAAAGACTTATGCTTTATTAGAATTAACAGAACAAACATACCAATTAACATTTTATAATGATAAAGGAATAGTCATTGACGAACTCAATTAATCAACAAATAAAAAAGCCAGATTGCATTGTGCAATCTGGCTTTTTTATAGATGTCCCAGGCAGGATTCGAACCTGCGACCTACGCCTTAGAAGGGCGTTGCTCTATCCAGCTGAGCTACTGAGACATAAATATAAAGCGGGTGAAGGGAATCGAACCCTCGTTATCAGCTTGGAAGGCTGGAGTTTTACCACTAAACTACACCCGCATTTGAGTAAGTCATATATAATTTTGACGACAAAGAAAATTATATCAACTAATTAGTAACTTGTCAATTCATTTCTGAAATATTTTTCGCTTAATTTATAAAGTTAGAAATCACTTGAATATCTATAATAACATAAAATAGAAGAAAGTAAAATTTTATTATAAAATTAGAAAAAACACGCTAAAATTTTAGCGTGTTTAATCTATTATTCAATATCTTTGTGTTTATCATAATATTGGACTCCGAATTGCGAACCTTCACCAATCATTTCAGAGTTCTGTAGTTCATCAAGTTTATCGAGATTCGAACTTTCAGGTCTACCAGCTAAATTTAACGTTTGTTCATCTCTGTCCCTTTGTTGACGATATCCAGCAATTAAATTATAAATAAATAAACTTGCTAAAACACTAATAATTGTTGAGAAAATTGTTAAAAATACATTTTTTTTCATGATATAAAACCTCCTAATTTATTATATACCCACAATCATTTTAATTTAAACATGATGTTTATTAATTTTGTTTTGTGCTACAGTCAGTGTATAATTTAACACAGTGAGTAATGGATATTTGCTTTATATAGGAGGATTAGAATGAAAAAAGATAAAAAACCATTAATAATTATTTTAGTAATTATTATTACAATTATTGCCGGATTATTATTAGCTAATTATATGTTTAAGCAAGTAGATATTCAATTGGATAAAAAAGAATCAGCACATTCATATCAATATGAGGAACAAAATCAGTTCTATACTATTGAAAACTAATTTTTTCGGAAGTAATTAAAGGAAGTGTTAATATGTCAGATTCAGACCGTATTATTATGTTACCTGGACTAAAAAAATCATTAGAGCAAAAAATGCATGCTTACATTGAAGATAAAAATTATTCAGAAGCATTATCAATAGCTAATGAATTAATTGAACATGACGTTCAAGATATTAATATTAATCTAATTAAGTTATCTTGTTTAACAGAATTAAATAAACTAGATGACGCAGTATCTTTCATAGAAGACCTATTACAAAAACAGGATAAACATTATTATTCATATTTTGAGATTTATTTAGGACTTTTATATGAAACAGAACAATATGAAGAAATTATGCATACATTAGATGAAACAGAAATACCTGAAGCATCAAAGCCAGTATTTGATGATTTTTACCGAATAGCCTTTCAAACAAATGAAAAAATAAAATTAGCATCTGCAAAAGAATTAATAACTGAATTAGAAGTCGTCATTAATAGAAAAGATAATTTAAAACAATAGAATTTAATTAATCAATTAAGAAAGCTAAAAGTGAAGCCACCCAATGATATAATAAGATTATTAAAACTTGATATCATCCATCCAGTCGTAAAAACAGCAGTATTTAGTTGGTTACATGAAACTCAATATCAAGACGAAGTAGAAATTGTTAAATTCGATCAAACTTTAAGTATATCGCCAGCTAAAACTGAAAACTTAACATCTCATCCTGTAGTGAAAAAAACAATTTTTTATTTAACGAGAATAGAAGATGAAAACCCATCACTTTACACTATGATCGAAGAAATGTTAATAAAGTATTTTTATGTTAATTACCCAATTTTACCTAATGAATCAGAAGCAAAAGAAATAGCAGAAGCACTTGAGATATTATGTAGGCAAAGTTTATATGGTGAAATAAACGAAGAAATAAATAATGAATTAAAGCATTATATGAAAGATATCGAAAAATCATATAAAGTATACTTTGAAGTTATTGAAAGTTAAATAGCTTATATTTGAAAGAGTTTTAGATTATGATACAATGTAAGAGTTGTATGTGTTATACGTGAAATCAATTAAAAAGTTTTATTTAAAATAACATAAAGTTAAAATTATTTTCGGAGGGATTTATATGTCAGTAGTAGCAAAGTGGGAAAAAAAAGAAGGTAATGAGGGTGAATTAACAATTAATGTTTCAGCGGATCAGTTTGATGAAGCATTAAATGAAGCTTATAAAAAAGTAGTTAAAACTGTCTCATTACCTGGATTTAGAAAAGGTCGTATTCCAAGAAATATTTTTGAAAAGCAATTTGGAGTAGAATCATTATTCCAAGATGCAGTGGATATTATTTTACCATCAGCTTATGAAGAAGCTATTAATCAAACAGAAATTTTCCCAGTAGATCAGCCAGAAGTAGATATTGATCAGATTGAAAAAGGGAAAGAATTAATTTTTAAAGCTGTTGTAACAGTTAAACCTGAAGTTAAACTTGGTGAATACAAAGGTTTAGAATATGAAGCTGAAGAAGTTGAAGTAACTGATGAAGAAGTTGACACAGCACTTGAAAATCTTCGTCAATCGCAAGCAGAACTTGTTCTAAAAGAAGAAGGAACAGTTGAAGATGGTGATACTGTTGTTATTGATTTTGAAGGATTCATTAATGGTGAAGCATTTGAAGGTGGAAAAGCTGAGAATCATTCATTAGAAATTGGTTCTGAACAATTCATACCTGGTTTTGAAGAACAATTAATTGGTAAATCCGCAAATGAAGAAACAGAAATCAAAGTAACTTTCCCAGAAGACTACCAAGCAGAAGAGTTCGCTGGTAAAGATGCTGTATTTAAAGTAACAATTCATGAAATTAAACATAAAGAATTACCGGAATTAGATGATGATTTCGCACAAGATGTAGATGAAAATGTTGAAACATTAGCTGAATTAAAAGAAAAGAAAAAAGAAGAATTGTTATCTAGTAAAGAACTAGAAGCTGAAAATAAAAAGCGTGAAACTTTATTATTAAAAGCATCTGACAATGCAGAAATTGATATTCCAGAAGTAATGGTGGAAACTGAGCTAGGAAATATGCTTCAAGAATTTGAACAACGTATTCAAATGCAAGGTATGACATTAGAAAACTATTATCAGTTCTCTGGTGAAACAGAAGAAAGTATCAAAACTCAAATGAAAGAAGATGCATTAAAACGTGTTAAATCAAACTTAACATTAGAAGCTATTTTAGAAGCTGAAGAACTAGAAGTTGAAGATGCAGACATTGATGCTGAATTAGATGAAATGGCTAAGATGTATAGCATGGAAAAAGAACAAATTCTAGGTATGCTTGGTGGAAATGCAGATGTATTGAAAGAAGACTTGAAAATTAAAAAAGCAATGAACTACATTGTAGAACAAGCTAAAGCAGTTTAATCTAACAAGGTGCAAATAATTTGCACCTTGTTTTTACAATTTAAAAGCTTAATTACTGATAAATCAAATGCTCATAGGGTTAATTGTTTTATTTTTAACAGTCTATTTGATATGATTGACATAATCATTAAGCATAAGTAAATAAAAATGTGTTAAACACTTAGGAGTGAGGTATAATGTTCAAATTAAATGATGAAAAAGGACAATTAAAATGTTCGTTTTGTGGGAAAGATCAAGAATCAGTTCGTAAATTGGTCGCTGGACCAGGTGTATATATATGTGATGAGTGTATTGAGCTTTGTACAGAAATTGTTGAAGAAGAGATTGGTACTGAAGAGGAAGAAGTTGAATTTAAAGATATTCCTAAACCAAAAGAAATATGTGACACTTTAGATAGTTATGTGATCGGACAAGATCAAGCTAAGAAAAATTTATCAGTAGCTGTCTATAACCATTATAAGCGTGTCAATTCAACTAAAAAAACAGATGATGTTGAAGTATCAAAGAGTAATATAGCAATGATTGGTCCAACAGGTAGCGGTAAAACGTTACTCGCTCAAACATTAGCTCGAATTATTGATGTACCTTTTGCAATTGCTGATGCTACATCATTAACAGAAGCGGGTTATGTTGGAGAAGATGTTGAAAATATTTTATTAAAATTAATCCAAGCTGCAGATTATGATGTTGATCGTGCGGAAAAAGGTATTATTTATATTGATGAAATTGATAAAGTTGCCCGTAAATCTGAAAATGCATCAATCACACGTGATGTTTCAGGAGAAGGTGTTCAACAAGCGTTACTAAAAATTATTGAAGGTACTGTTGCTAGTGTTCCGCCACAAGGTGGAAGAAAGCATCCGCATCAAGAGTTTATTCAAATAGATACATCAAATGTTCTCTTTATTGTAGGTGGTGCATTTGATGGTATTGATGATATTATTAAACGTCGTTTAGGCAAACAAGTCATAGGTTTTGGTGATGATTCTGATAAAGTAGAATTAGATACGCCTGAATTACTTGCTAAAGTATTACCTGAAGATTTATTAGGTTATGGTTTAATCCCGGAATTTATCGGTAGATTACCAATTATTGCAAGTTTACAACCTTTAGATCAAGATACTTTAATTGAAATATTAACTAAGCCTAAAAACGCTTTAATTAAACAATATCAAAAATTATTCGAGATTGATGAGATGGAACTTGAATTTGAAGAAGAAGCCTTAATTGAAATAGCTAAAAAAGCAATGGAACGCAAAACGGGTGCACGTGGATTAAGGTCAATCATTGAAACAATTATGTTAGATATCATGTTTGAACTTCCATCCCGGACAGATATTGAAAAATGTATCATTACAAAAGATACTGTATTAAATGAAGAAAGAAATCCTAAAATTATCTTTAAAGATGGTACAGTAATTGAGAGCGTTAAAGATTTACCAAAAGAAAGTGCATAAATTTTGTTAAGAATAAGATAGAGGCTGACTCGATTAATTTTGCTCCATTTATTCGTTTAATGTTAAATGGAGCTTTTAATCGAGCAGTCTTTTTTTACTAAAAATAAAAACACTAATATATTGGAGTCGTATGGAGGTTTGGTTATGGATAATAAGCTAAAAGAATTACCTTTAATTGCTTTACGAGGACTACTTGTTTATCCTTCGGTGACGATTAATTTAGATGTCGGTAGGAAAAAATCAATTAAAGCAATTGAAGAAGCAATGATAAATAATAAACATATTATTTTAGTATCGCAAAAAGATTTAATGGTTAATGAACCAAAAGAAGAAGATATTTTTAAGGTTGGTGTCCTTGCTAAAATAACTAATTTACTTAAATTACCTAATGATACTGTGAGAATTACAATTGAAGCATTAGATCGTATTAAAATTGAAGAATTTAAAGAAGAGAACGATTTATTTAAAGCAACTTATCATAAATTAATTGATGAGTCTGTTGAGGAATTTGAAGCAAAAGCTTTGAATCGCCAGCTCATAGACCACTATAAATCTTATATTGAAACAACACAAAGAATAACGGAAGAGAAATTAGCTCAAGTACTTGAAATTGAAAATCCACATAAGCTCATTTATTCAATTGCAAACGAATTATCAATCCCAATCAAAGAAAAGCAGCGTTTATTAGAAATTGATGATGTTTTTGAAAGAAATAAACAATTAATTGTGCTTATTTCGACAGAACAACAAGTTGTTGATTTAGAAAAAGAAATAGGTAAACGTGTTCAAGCTTCAATGGAAAAAACACAAAAAGAATTCTTTTTACGTGAGCAATTAAAAGCTGTTCAAGAAGAATTAGATGATTCAGAAGGTAATTTAAGTGAAGTAGATAAATTAAAAGAAAAAATTAAAGAAGCAAAAATGCCAGAAAATGTAAATGCAGCTGCATTAAAAGAATTAAGTCGTTATGAAAAAATACCACAAAATTCTGCAGAAGGATCTGTCATTTTAAATTATCTAGATTGGTTAACATCAATTCCTTGGTATCAAAAAACAGAAGATACAATTGAAATTGAACATGCCCAAACTATTTTAGATGAAGATCATTACGGATTAGATAAAGTTAAAGAAAGAATACTGGAATATTTGTCTGTTCAAAAGTTAACTAATACAATTAAAGGACCTATTCTATGTTTAGTTGGACCACCGGGTGTTGGAAAGACATCGCTTGCAAAATCAATTGCTCGTTCAATTAACCGTAATTTTGTAAGAATATCCTTAGGTGGAGTACGTGATGAAGCTGAAATTAGAGGGCATCGAAGAACATATATAGGAGCTATGCCAGGACGAATTATTCAAGGGATGAAACGTGCTGAATCAATTAATCCTGTTGTTTTACTTGATGAAATTGATAAAATGGCAAGTGATATGAGAGGCGACCCATCTTCTGCTATGTTAGAGGTTTTAGATCCTGAACAAAATAGCAAATTTAGTGATCATTTTATAGAGGAAACATATGACTTGTCTAATGTGTTATTTGTTGCAACTGCGAACAGTGTAACAAGTATCCCTGGGCCACTGCTTGACCGCATGGAATTAATTTCATTATCTGGCTATACTGAAATTGAAAAGAAGTATATAGCTAAAGAACATTTAATTCCTAAGCAAATTAAAGAAAATGGCTTAACAAAAGCACAAATTCAAATAAGAGAAGATGCTTTACTAACTGTTATTCGTCGTTACACACGTGAAGCAGGAGTAAGGGAACTCGAAAGAACAATAGCAGCCATTTGTCGAAAAGCAGCAAAAATGATTATTTCAGGTGAAAAGAAGCGTGTTATTGTCACAAATAAACTGTTACTTGACATGCTAGGTAATTATAAATATTCATATGGTTTAATGGAAAAAACAAACCAAATTGGAACAGCAACAGGACTTGCATATACTGCATTTGGTGGCGATATTTTATCAATAGAAGTAGCTCATTATCCTGGAAAAGGGAAATTAATTCTAACAGGAAAACTTGGTGACGTTATGAAAGAGTCAGCACAAGCTGCTTTTAGTTATATTCGTTCACGCATTGATGAACTAAACGTTGCACCTGATTTTCATGAAAAAAATGATATTCATATTCATGTACCAGAAGGAGCGACACCAAAAGATGGTCCTTCAGCAGGGATTACTATTGCAACAGCATTAATATCCTCTCTAACAGGTAATCCTGTAAAAAAAGAAGTCGGAATGACAGGCGAAATCACTTTAAGGGGTCGAGTTTTACCAATTGGTGGTTTAAAAGAAAAATCATTAAGTGCTCATCGTTCAGGTTTAAAAACAATTATAATACCAGCTGAAAATGAAAAAGATATTGATGATATACCAGAAAGTGTGAAGAAGGATTTAACATTTATTCCTGTTTCACATTTAGATGAAGTTTTAAAACATGCATTAGTGGGTGTGCAAAATGAAGATTAATAAAGCTGAAATAATCACAAGTGCAGCTAAAAAAGAACAATATCCAAGAACGAATTTAAAAGAAATTGCTCTAGCAGGAAGGTCGAATGTCGGTAAATCATCTTTTATTAATAAAATTATCAATAGAAGAAATTTAGTAAGGACATCTTCTAAACCAGGAAAAACACAAACGCTTAACTTTTATAACATTAATGATGTTTTATGTTTTGTTGATGTACCTGGTTATGGTTATGCTAAAGTTCCAAAAACAGAGAAAGAAAAATGGGCCAGAATGATGGAAGAATATTTTGAAACGCGCGAAAATCTAGGTCTAGTTATGTTAATTGTAGATCTTCGCCATAATCCGACTCAAGATGACTTCAACATGTATCATTATATAAAACATTTCGATATACCGGTAATAGTTGTGGCAACTAAAGCTGATAAAGTAAAGAAAAGTATGAAACAAAAAAATATCAATCAAATAAAAATAAAACTAGATATTGATTTAAATGATCCTGTAATTGCTTTTTCATCAGAAACTGGAGAAGGAAAAGATTTAATTTGGCGTCATTTAACGCAATTCATAAAATAAAAAAATAATCGCATTTCTGCGATTATTTTTTTTTGTATAATGTATATAAACCAATACCAATTAATATAATAGGCCAGAATGAATCTAAAAATTCAGTTACACCATAAAACCATTTAAAAGCTTTAGGTAATGTAACTGAGAAAATAAGAATCAATGAAATACCTATCAAAATTAAACCTGGAATTAATCCGCTATATGTCTGTAAATATCTAATGACAAACGCAACACCAGCAATTAGTAAAAAGATAGACCAATGATCAATCCAAAAACTATAATTTTCTAAGCCATGGAAATGAATCCCTAATCCGAGTAATAGAACTCCTGTAAAGATATGTTGATATTCATGGGTAGAATAACTATGAATTAAAAAAACAACGCCAATAATTATTAATACGGTTGGCCATGAATAAAAATTATCAAATAATGAAAGATTTAATTGTTTAATCAAAAAATATGTACCAATACCAATTAATAAATAAGCTACAAAATGATTTTGTTTCTTCATTATCCAAGCCACCTCACTAAATTAACATCTCACTACAAATATAACTTTATCTTTTAAAATTGTACAGTTAAAGTAAAAAAATCAAAGAAATTGACATATATTTCACAAAAATAAGTCAAAAGTGTGTAAATGTAATGTAAAGTTTATATTAAGTTCATATTCAACTGTTAGTTATTTAACCTTAATGTTAAAATAGTTAGTATAAGGTATTAGATTGAGCACATTCATCATTACAAAGGAGCAGGTCATGTGCATATTATACAAATAGGATTTAATTATAAAATAACGCCAATTGAAATTAGAGAAAAATATTCTTTTGCTGAAGAAACGATTGTAGAAGCAATGAAAGAATTGAATGAACGAAAAAGTATATTGGAAAATGTGATTATTTCTACATGTAATCGAACAGAAATATATGTTGTAACCGATCAACTTCACACAGGTCGTTACTATGTTAAAGAATTTATAGCAGATTGGTTTAAAGTTGAAATGGATGACTTTATTCCTTATTTACAAATTATTGATAATGATAAAGCTATTGAGCACTTATTACGCGTCACAACAGGAATTAATTCGATGGTCTTAGGTGAAACACAAATTTTAGGACAAGTAAGAGATGCGTTTCTAATAGCACAAAGACATCAAATTACCGGTACGATTTTTAATGAATTATTTAAACGAGCGATAACATTTGCTAAAAGAGCTCATAGAGAAACAGCGATTGGAGAAAATGCTGTTTCAATTAGTTATGCAGCAGTCCAGTTATTAAATGATATTTTTGAAAATCTCTCAGAAAAGAAAATTGCGATTTATGGAGCTGGAGAAATGGGTAAATTAGCCATTCAGAATTTAATTGGATCAGGTGTAACTGATATAACTATTGTTAACCGCTCAATGGAAAGAGCATTAGAGCTAGCAAATAAATATAATACGAAATCTGTTTCTACGGATCAATTAAATGATGTGTTGACTGATGTAGATATTTTAATAAGTTCTACTGCTGCATTAACACCAGTTCTTGATAAAGCAGATTTAGAACCGGTTCAAGCTAAACGTAATCAGCCTTTATATTTAATTGATATTGCTGTACCAAGAGATTTAAATGCAAATATTGCAGAATTAGAAAATATATATTTATATGATATTGATGATTTACAACATATTGTTGATGAAAATATCACACAGCGAACTATAGCAGCTGAACAAATTGCCTTAGGTATAGAAGGTGAAGTTTTGGAATTTAAAGAGTGGGTTGCTAATCTTGGTGTTGTTCCAGTTCTTGCAGCGATTCGTAACAAAGGTTTAGCAATTCAAGCAGAAACATTAAAGAGTATTAATAGAAAGATACCAAATTTAACAGAAAGAGAACAAAAAGTAATAAGTAAACATACAAAAAGTATTATAAATCAAATGATAAAAGATCCCATTATTCAAGCTAAAGAAATGGCTGGTAAAGATAATTCAGCAGAGTTATTGGCATTAGTTATTGACATATTTGGTCTTGAAGATGCCTTGAAAAATGAAGTTGTTAATCGTATTGAACTGACAAATAAACTTGCTTCATTAGAAGAAAGAAATGAACAATATGCTAAACATCGTTAAGAAGATTTAACGATGTTTAGATTGATTATATTTAAATGGATGATTAAATAAGGAGTGTTTTTTTTGCGTGAACTAATTGTTGGAACTCGTGAAAGTAAGTTAGCTATGATTCAAACAAATTATATTATTAATCAATTAAATAAATTAAAAGTTGAAAATCCAATAAAAATTAGAAAAATTGCAACAAAAGGTGATAAAATATTAAATGTAGCTTTAGATAAAGTTGGGGGAACAGGAATTTTTATTAAAGATTTAGAAACATTACTGAGAAATAAAGAAATTGATTTTGCGGTACATAGCATGAAAGACTTAAATCCGAAAATGGATGAAGATTTTGTTATTGCAGCAGTACCTGAACGTGAAGATCCACGCGATGCGTTTATATCAAGAAACCATATAAAATTGGCGGATCTTAAACCAGGTGCTGTGATAGGAACGAGTAGTGCTAGACGAGGTGCACAAATCAAAGCAATCCGTCCTGATGTAGAAACAAAATGGATTAGAGGACCAATTGATTCACGCATAGAGCAATTAAACAATGGTGATTTTGATGCAATTATTTTAGCAGTTGCAGGATTAAATAGAATGAACTTAAGTAAAGAAGTGATTACTGAGTATCTAGACATAAATCGCTTTGTTCCTTCGGTTGCACAAGGTGCCTTAGCGATTCAATGTCGTAAAGATGACAAGGAACTAATTAATATTCTTAAATTATTGAATAATCCATTAGCTGAAAAAGCAACACAAGCAGAACGGTATACTTTAAGCTTATTAGATGAAGATGAACGAGCACCCATAGGTGTCTATGCGTTTTATGAAGATAATCAAGTAACGATACATGCAGCAATTGCTTCATTAGAAGGAACTCAATTACTTAATTATGCTGCTACAGGTGAAAATTATCAAGAAGTAGCTCAGAAAGTGGCTAATGAATTGATTTCACAAGGCGCTCTAACGATTATTGAAACATCCAAACAAGGTTTATAAAATGGATTTAGCAGATAAATCTATTCTTGTCACTAGAGAGGCAAACCAAGCCATTGAATTCAATCAAAAAATTAAAGCAGCATCAGGAAATGTATTAAGCGCACCTTTACTTAAAATCATTCCAGTAAAATTCGATTCAGTTAACCTAGCTGATTATAATTGGATTTTTTTTACAAGTGCTAATGGGGTTGAAAAATTTCTGAGTCAATTAACTAATCATGCATGGCTTAAATCAATTAAAATAGCTGTTGTTGGTCATAAAACTGAAGAAGCATTAAAAAAATACTGTTTAACTGCTGATTTTATACCTACTGTTTACAATGCAGTAGAGATGGCTAAAGAATTTACTACAAAATACCCAGAAGCAAATAAGATATTACTTGTACGTGGTAATTTATCACGTAATGTTTTACCAAATCATTTTCAGAATTTGAAAATTGATTATGATACTGTTGTCGTTTATGAGACAGTTATAAATCAAGAAATCAAACCAAAATTAAATCAAATTTTTAAAACCAATAAAATTGACTACATTACATTTATGAGCCCATCGACTATTGATAATTTTATGAAACTACTTGATGAAAAATATCATGATCAAGCGCTAAAAATTAAAGTTATTTGTATTGGAACGACAACAGAGAAATTAGCTTTAGAAAAAGGATTTAAACATGTCAGCATACCTAATCAATTTACTGCTGATAGTATGTTAGAAAAAATAAAAGAAATCGAAAGGATGACAAATTTATGATTGATTTACCAAATTTTGACCGTCATCGCAGGTTAAGATCTTCAAAAGCAATGCGTTCACTTGTCAGAGAAACAGAAATTACTGTAAATGATTTATTATATCCGTTATTTGTTATTGAAGGAAAAAATATCAAGAATGAAGTCGTTTCAATGCCAGGAATATATCAAATATCTCTTGATTTATTAGGAGATGAAATTAAAGAAATCAAAAAACTAGGTATCCAGGCTGTCATGCTTTTTGGTGTGGTAACAGATAAAGATGAAGAAGGTACGGGCGCTTATTCTGAAACAGGTATCATTCAAGAAGCAACAAAGCTAATTAAAAAAGAAGTCCCTGAAATGCTTGTGATTGCTGATACGTGCTTATGTGAGTATACATCTCATGGGCACTGTGGTGTGATTGAAAATGGTGAAGTTGCTAATGATCAATCGTTAAAATTACATGCTCAGACTGCTGTTTCGCAAGCCAAAGCAGGTGCTGATATTATAGCGCCATCAAATATGATGGATGGTTTTGTAATTACGATTAGACAAGCACTAGATGAGGCAGGATATCACCAGATACCGATTATGTCTTATGCTGTTAAATATTCATCAGCTTTTTATGGTCCCTTTAGAGATGCAGCTGATAGTACACCAGAGTTTGATGATCGTAAACAATATCAAATGGACCCTAGTAATCGCATAGAAGCTTTAAGAGAAGCAGAATCCGATGTAATAGAAGGTGCTGATTTTTTAATTGTTAAACCAGCACTTTCATATTTAGATATTATTCGAGATGTTAAAAATAATTTTAATTTACCAGTCGTGGCCTATAACGTAAGTGGTGAATATTCAATGGTTAAAGCGGCAGCTCTAAATGGTTGGATCGATGAACAAGCCATTGTTATGGAGAAATTAACAAGTATGAAACGTGCGGGAGCTAATTTAATTTTAACTTATCATGCTAAAGATGTAGCTAAGTGGTTAACAAAATAAAAAAAGGTGGAAAATTAATGAAAACATTTAATCATTCAATAGATGCATATAAAGAAGCAGTAGATTTATTACCAGGAGGTGTTAATTCACCCGTTAGAGCATTTAAATCAGTTGGAATGTCTCCAATTTTTATGGAGTCTGGTAAGGGTTCTAAAATAACTGATATTGATGGAAATGAATATATTGATTACGTATTAAGCTGGGGGCCTTTAATTTTAGGTCATGCAGATGATAATGTTGTTAAAAAACTACAAGAAGCCACAAAGAAAGGTACGAGCTTTGGTGCACCAACAACGCTTGAAAATGAATTAGCCAAGATGGTGATTGATCGAGTACCTTCAGTTGAAATGGTCCGTATGGTTAATTCTGGAACAGAAGCGACAATGAGTGCATTACGATTAGCACGTGGTTATACAGGACGTAGTAAAATATTAAAGTTTGAAGGGAATTACCACGGACATGGTGATTCACTATTAATTAAAGCAGGTTCAGGTGTAGCTACATTAGGTCTGCCAGATAGTCCAGGCGTTCCTGAATCAGTTGCTAAACAAACAATTACTGTTCCTTATAATGATACCAAAAGTGTAAAAGCAGCTTTTGAAGCATATGGAGATGATATTGCAGCTGTAATTGTTGAACCTGTTTCTGGTAATATGGGTGTTGTCCCTCCTCATGAGTCGTTTCTTCATGACTTAAGAAATATAACAACAGAATACGGTTCATTACTTATAATTGATGAAGTAATGACAGGATTCCGTGTGGGATATAATTGTGCACAAGGCTATTATAATGTAGATGCAGATATTACTTGTTTAGGTAAAGTAATTGGTGGTGGCTTACCAGTTGGTGCCTATGGCGGTAAACGTGAAATTATGGAACATATTGCACCAGCAGGAAATATTTATCAAGCGGGTACATTATCTGGTAATCCTTTAGCAATGGTAGCTGGTTTAGCAACATTAGGTGCATTATCTGAAGCCGATTATGAAGAGATGAATAAAAAAGTTGATCGTTTAATTAAAGGTTACCGAGAAGCTGCTGATAAAAATAACATCCCACTGCAAATTAACCGTGCTGGCTCAATGATGGGTGTGTTCTTCACAGACGAACCAGTCACCAATTTTGAACAAGCGCAAACATCTGATTTACAGTTGTTTAAAAAATATTACCAAGGCATGATTGAAGAAGGAATATTTTTACCACCCTCACAATTTGAAGGGCTATTTATGTCAACAGCTCATACAGATAAAGATATAGATGATACAATTAGCGCGATTGAAAAAGTCTTTGCTACATTATAAATCATAAAGCCTGGCCTACAGGCTTTATTCTCTTGCATTATTTTAAAATAAATTGTATATTATAAGAAGTAATTTAATAGATACATACGTTGCAAGGGAATAGTAGAAACTGAACATTATAGAGAGAGAGTCACTGGTGGAAGATTCTTATGTTTACTTTTACGGGTCACCCTGAAGTAACTTTATTGAACAATCAGTAGGTAAAGTCGGTGTCAAACATCGTTAAAAAATATTGAGTGTATAATTATAGTAGATAATTATAAATCAAGGTGGTAACACGGAAATTATCTTTTCGTCCTTTATTAAAGGGCGAAAAGTTTTTTTATTTCAAGGAGGCAATTAAATGACTAATAAAAAAAGACAGTTAGCACCAAAATATAATCCGAATGAAGTAGAAGCGGGTAGGTATAAATTTTGGTTAGATGGTAAATATTTTGAAGCAACAGGAGATAAAAATAAAGAACCTTTTTCAATCGTTATTCCCCCGCCAAATGTGACAGGAAGACTTCATTTAGGTCACGCATGGGATACAACAATGCAAGATACTATTTCACGTATGAAAAGAATGCAAGGTTATGATGTTCTCTGGCTTCCTGGTATGGATCACGCAGGTATTGCTACACAGTCAGTCGTTGAAAATAAATTAAGAGAACAAGGAAAAACACGCTATGATTTAGGTAGAGATAAATTTATTGATACAGTGTGGGACTGGAAAGAAGAATATGCAAATCATATTAGAGAGCAATGGGGTAAATTAGGTTTAGGTCTTGATTATTCTAAAGAACGTTTTACGATGGATGAAAAATTATCAGATGCTGTTCAAGAAGTTTTTGTTAAATTATACGAAAAAGGTTTAATTTATCGTGGTGAATATATTATAAACTGGGATCCAGTTACAAAAACGGCTTTATCTGATATCGAAGTGATTCATGAAGAAATTAATGGTCATTTTTATCACATGCGATATCCAATTAAAGACTCCGATGACTTTATTGAAATTGCAACAACACGCCCAGAAACAATGTTAGGAGACACGGCAATTGCAGTTCATCCTGAAGATGAACGTTATCAACATTTACACGGTAAGAAAGTTATTTTACCAATTGTAGGTCGAGAGATTGAAATTGTTGCTGATGATTATGTTGATATGGAATTTGGTTCAGGTGCTGTTAAAATTACACCTGCCCATGATCCAAATGATTTTGAGATTGGTAACCGGCATAATCTAGAACGTGTCTTAGTGATGAATGAAGATGGAACAATGAATGAAAATGCAGGTAAATATGAGGGCATGGATCGTTTTGAATGTCGAAAAGCGATTGTCAAAGACCTTCAAACTTTAGGCGTTTTAATTGAAATTGAAGACCACGTTCATCAAGTAGGTCATTCAGAACGAAGTGGGGCTGTTGTTGAGCCTTATTTATCTACACAGTGGTTTGTTAATATGCAACCCTTAGCAGATCGTGCTGTGGATTTACAAAAAGGTGAAGATAAAGTAAACTTCGTACCTGAACGTTTTGAACAAACATACTTGAACTGGATGGAAAATATTCATGATTGGGTTATTTCACGTCAACTATGGTGGGGACACCGAATTCCAGCTTGGTATCATAAAGAAACAAATGAAGTTTATGTTGGTAAAGAAGCACCAGAAGATATTGAAAACTGGCGCCAAGATGAAGATGTACTAGATACATGGTTCTCAAGTGCTTTATGGCCATTTTCAACAATGGGTTGGCCAGATGAAGAGGCTGAAGATTTTAAACGCTATTTCCCGACAGATGTTTTAGTCACAGGTTATGACATTATTTTCTTTTGGGTAGCAAGAATGATTTTCCAATCACTTGAATTCACTGAAGAAAAACCATTTGAAGATGTTTTAATTCATGGTCTTATTAGGGCATCTGATGGACGTAAAATGAGTAAATCATTAGGTAATGGTGTTGACCCAATGGATGTTATCGAAAAATATGGTGCAGATTCTTTACGTTACTTTTTACTTACAGGTTCAACGCCAGGACAAGATTTACGCTTTTACTGGGAACGTGTTGAATCTGTTTGGAATTTCGCTAATAAAATCTGGAACGCTTCACGTTTTGTTTTAATGAATATGGAAGACTTTAAATATGAAGATATCGATTTGTCTGGAGAGTTAACTTTACCTGATAAATGGATTTTAACACGCTTAAATGAAACTATTCAAAATGTTACGCATAATACAGATAAATATGAATTTGGTGAGGCGGGACGTGCTCTATATAACTTTATTTGGGATGATTATTGTGATTGGTATATTGAAATGGCAAAAATCCCATTAAATAGTGATGATCAAGCTGCAAAACAAACAACACGTTCAGTGCTTGCTCACGTTCTAGATCAAATTATGCGCATGTTGCATCCTTATATGCCATTTATCACAGAAGAAATATGGCAACAATTACCACACGATGGTGACTCAATAACAGTAGCTGCTTGGCCTACTTATAATGAAAAATATCATGATGAAGTTGCTTCTAAAGAAATGAAACAACTTGTTGATATTATTAAATCAATTCGTAATATTCGTGCAGAGGTTGATACACCAATGTCACGTGAGATACCAATTATGATCAAAGCTAAAAACGATACTGTTCAAATAACATTAGATAAAAATAGAAGTTATTTAGAGCGTTTCTGTAATCCAAGTGAATTAACAATTGCAACAGAAGTAACGGCTCCAGAAGATGCAATGACAGCCATTGTAACAGGCGCAGAAATATTTTTACCATTAGAAGGTTTAATCGATTTTGAAAAAGAAATCGCTCGATTAGAAAAAGAATTGAAAAAATGGGAAAGTGAAGTTGAACTTGTAACAAAAAAATTATCAAATGAAGGATTTGTCAATAATGCACCAGAAAAAGTAGTTGAAGCTGAAAGACAAAAGCAAATAGAATACACAGATAAACATGAAAAAGTAAAACAACGTTTAGAAGAATTAAAAAAATAAGTTATTAAAGTTTAAAAAGCACAGAATGTATACATTCTGTGCTTTTTCTTTTATTTTGTATGTGTTAATGTTTCTTTTACTTGTAGCTGGTAATCTTCGTTATGAATAAATTTTGATTCAAAAGAGTTCAAGTTGTTTTGTAATAGTATATTTTGCCAAATATTTAAATCATTAAATAAAAGAACAAGTTCATACGAGTCTTGCTTATGTTCTTTTGCATAAATAGCATCAGTTAAAACAAATTTTGTTGAACCACCTTTTCCACCAAGATATTCAAATCTATCTTTATTATTTGGATTATGTTCCATAGGCCACTCCATAATTTGATGAAGAATTTTAGTTGCAGTTTTAGGAAATTCATCATATGCAATCATTTGAAGTAATTTACCATAATCTTGAGCTGTAGAACTCATCAAACGATTTGACCAGATTTTTTCAAATTTACGTGATGGCGTATACTTGGTGTTTTCTGCTTGAATTTCACCACGGTCTAATTTTTCATTAATATTAATTGCTCGACTAGCATATTCCTTATCTGACATTGATTCTAGTGTTTCAGGACTTATATCTTTATCATCATAAGGAATAAGTAAAGCACCAACAATTGGATAAATCGCATCATGTTTATTTAAATTCAAATCTTTTATACGTTTATTTATGTTATTTATTCCGAGTAGATTAATTAAGTAATCTGTATTAGCGTTTGAGCTATAAGTTATCATTCCTTTAACAACGTCTTGCAAAGAAGCTTCATTATTCATATCTTGAGTTGCTGATAAGCTTTTTAACCAATCTTCATGTCCACCACCATCAGTACCTTTAATATAAAAATGATTTAATTCTGTCAGAGGAACATAACTATCTTTATTAATTTTTCCTTCATCAACTTGTAAAGCATATTCTATAGCAATTAATAGTTTAACTGTACTTGCTAATGGCTGAATATCGTCAGATTGATATGTAATATAATCTTGTTTATCTTTTGCCACATAGAGTGCTGAACTTGTCGGATTTTCTTTTAAATGGTTCACAATGTAATCAGGATTATCACGAAACAAGAAAAAAGCAAGCATAGTCACTATTATAATAATTAAACCATAAATAATTAATCGAGATTTTGTATAGGTTCTTTTATCTAATAAAATAAAAATAATTAATCCAATTAATAAAGCTAAAACAAAATTAACTTTAAATAATACAACTGAAAGAACAATAGCTAAGACAATAATTATTGATGCTAAAGCTTTTATGTATGCTGATCTTCTCCGGTAATTTTTATTTAAAAAAGGAAATAAAGTAAAAATAATCATACCAATTAAAAAAGTCCAAATATAAATATTCATCAATAACCCTCCTCTCCATTTATATCTAATACTTTAATATAAATTACTAATTAATTCTATCGTTTATTATAAAGTATAGAAAGATAATTAGATGTGTCTTTTTATGTGATTAAGATAAAGTTTTAATAAGTTAATGTCTGTTGTTTCACTGAGAATTCTTGATCCAACGACATCCTCAATTTCATTAAATAATAATTTGCCTTCTTTATTAATTAAAAAGTCAATCCCGACAAGACCAAAATTAAAATGATTAATTATCTTTTTAACCATATTAATCTCATCTTCATTTAACTGATAAAGTTTAGCTGTACCACCTAGTTTAAAGTTAGCCCTAAAATCATTTTTATTCTCTCTTAAAACAGCGGCAATTATTTCCTTACCAATGATAAAGACGCGTAAGTCTTTACCCATATCAACATCTGCCGATTGAATAATAAAACGATTATTTTTTTTATTTTCTTGCACATTAATAAACTTTTCATAATTATCAATTAAAAATACTTGATTTCCGCTTCGTCCATTCACTGACTTTAAAATAAATGGGTAAGGAAGTGGCGGGTCTAATAGTTTAGATGTGTCAAAATGAAATGTTTTAACAGCAGGCACACCAATTTTAGCAAGTTCGATATGAGTAGCTGATTTATCATTACAAATGATTGAAGTTTGATAATCATTAAAACAAGAAATGTTTTGCGCATTAAAATGTGCTTGTAAGGTAGGATCGATTACTCTAATTACACAAAAATCAGGTAGTAATATATGTTTATTGTAATAAGTTGTTATAAATGTTGTGCCGTCGACGCCAATTTGTAGTTTTTCTCTTAATATTAATGTAAGTTCAATATTTTGTGCTTTTGCTTCTGAAATAAACCAATCGATATACGATTGGTTATTTGCAGCATCTGCTTGCTTATAAATTAACCACCCTTTTTTCATTTCTTTACCTCACGATCAATATATTCAATGATAGAATCAGCAACATTAACTCCGGTACAATCAAGTAAATTTCTAATATGGGCATTTGAATTCACTTCACAAATAACTCTTTTGGAATTTTCACCGAAAAGTAAATCTACTCCAGCAAAATCGAGTCCTAATGCTTTTGTTGCAGTAATTGCGAGAGATTTTTCTGCCTCACTAGGTGTATATGTGTCCATCTTTCCACCCGAAGTAATATTAGCTCTAAAGTCGATTTCAGAAGAACGCTTCATTGTTGTAATAACATCATCGCCAACAACTTGTAGTCGAATATCTTTTCCATAACTTGAATTAATAAATTCTTGACACATAAATGGTCGATCGCCTATTTTATCTAAAGCATTTTCAACATCAGATTTATTATGTACAAGATAAACTTGCTCGCCAAAAGATCCAAATGCTTCTTTAATTACAAATGGAAAATTAAAGTATTCAATGGCATGATTTAAAAAATTAGCATTATTTTCATATGGATTAATAAAGTTTTTTGGAGCAATAAGTGTTTTTGGGATGGGAAGCTTTTTCTTGGCCAGTGTTTGGTAAGATTTAATTTTATCATCACTTACCTCTGTCGCATGAGCACTATTAAATAATCGATAGCCCATAGCTTCTAAATGATGAGCTAAATAAATATCTTTATCTGTAAAAATAATATAATCAATCGCTTTTAAAGTCGTTTGACTAAGTATAGTTGCTTCATTTGTTTTAAGTAAGCTATGTATTTCGTTATTTTTTATTAAGCTTATTGTATGTCCTTTTTTAATTGCTGCATGTTTTAACATATTAGCATAATCAATAAATTTTTGACTATATAAACTGCCATTATAAATTATTAAACCATTTAAACTCATCAGCTAATTCCTCCGTGTAAAATCATTTAACTCTTGTTATACTAATATTAATTGATATAAATAATTATACAAGAAATTAAGGTGTTAAAATGCAGATAAAAAATTATCAAGAAGCTAAACAATTTATTGAGTCACGTCAAAGTTATGGTATTAAACCAGGCTTAGAGCGTATGTGGTTTATGCTAAAAGCAATTAATTATCAAAGTAAGTGTAAAATTATTCATGTTACTGGAACAAATGGAAAAGGATCAACGACCGCATATCTTGAAGCAGGTTTATTAACATCTCATAATCAAGTAGGTACATTCACTTCACCAAGTTTGTCAGGGTTAACAGGTCATTACACTCATAACAATAAAGAGATGTTAGAAACAGAGTTTGTTTCATATTTAAACACTTTATTACCAATTATTAAAACATTAGATCAGCAAACTAATTATCCATCTGAATTTGAAATTATAACAATGATTGCAATTTTATATTTTGAAGACAAAGCAGATATTGCAATTGTAGAAACGGGAATGGGTGGTTTAGAAGATACAACTAATGTCTTATGTCCAATTGTTTCTGTCATTACTTCTATTTCAATCGATCATCAAGCTTTTTTAGGAAACACACTAAAAGAGATAACAACACATAAAGCCGGTATTATTAAACAAGATGTCCCAATTGTTATTGGAAGAGTTTCGCTTGAGAGCTTACAAGTTATTAAAGAAACAGCAATTAAAAAGTCGGCAAAATTATATCGCTTAGGTTCTGAATTTAATATCGAAAAAGTTGAAAACAGTTATCAATATACACAAGAAAAAAATCAAATTAATAAAACGTTTAAGTTGAAAAATAAAGGTATATATCAAAGTGAAAACGCGAGCCTTGCTTTACAAGTATTTGATATCTTAAATAATATTGGATTTAAACTTGATCTTAATAAATGCATTCATGCAATCGAGCAACTTCTAATTGCTAACCGTTATGAAATTATTAATGAAAAGCCACAGATAATAATAGATGGTGCTCATAATATTGCGAGTTTTCAAGCTTTTTTAAAAACTGTTAACCAAACAAAGGAAAGTGAAAAGCATTTAATTATTAGTGCATTTAGAGATAAGCCTTTAGAAGAAATGATTAACCTAGCAAAAGAAACATTTGAAGCAATTACGGTTACAACATTTGCACATAAAAGAGCATATTCTAAAGAAGCATTAATGACTTTAGATTTAGACGTAACTTGTGAACCAAACTGGGAAAAAATAATTAAAGAAATACTTGAAAATAAAGAAACAAATGTAAAATATTATTTTGTTGGGTCTGTTTACTTTACTAATGTTATTAAACAGGCGATAAATAAAAAGCAGTGAAATATTTTAAGCGATTCTAAAGGTTTTATTAAAATAAACCAACATTTTGACAAGTTAATTGAAGGAAATGATTCATTATTCTCATTCGTATAATTACTTTAAAAGTGTAAACTATGTGGTTATACGAGGAGGAATAATCACATGGTTACACATATGAAATTACAAGATGTCCCAAAAAGAGAACGCCCGCGCGAAAGACTATTACAATATGGCCCCACTCAATTATCCAATCATGAACTTATTGCTCTTTTATTAGGGAGTGGAACAAAAAAGGAATCAGTCTTAGATTTATCAAAACGTGTATTAATGCATTTTGAAGGGCTAAAATTACTTAGAAATGCAACAATTGAAGAGTTAACTGCGATAAAAGGAATTGGACCGGCCAAAGGTGTTATTATATTAGCAGCCTTAGAGTTAGGTGGACGATTAAACCGTTATAAACCTTCTGAACGTTATGTGATACGTTCACCTGAAGATGGTGCTGATTACGTTATGGAAGAAATGCGTACGTTAAATCAAGAACATTTTATAGCATTATTTCTAAACACTAAAAATCAAATCATTCACAGCCAGACAATTTTTATCGGTACATTAAATTCATCAGTCGTACATCCCCGTGAAATATTTAGAGAAGCGGTAAGACGTTCATCAGCTTCAATCATCGTTGCTCATAATCATCCCTCAGGTGATCCATCACCTTCACCAGAAGATATTAATGTCACAAAAAGACTTGTTAAAGCAGGTAAAATTATGGGAATAGAAGTCTTAGATCATTTAATTATTGGCGATAATAAGTTTGTTTCCTTAAAAGAAAAAGGTCATTTATAAGCTAGTAATAAACTATGTTAGCTTATGGAACAAACACATTTACATCGCATGAATTATTAACATCAGGAATCCCAATAACAATTATTGATTATGGTCTGATTGTTTTATTCAGTGCCACATACTGGCAATGGTTGAATCTTTTATTAAAAATTAAAACAGCTAAGAATAAAAGTCGTTTATTCTTAGTTTTTTTATATGTAGTAATTACATATAAGTATTGTTCTATAGTTAAAGAAAGCGTATAATCACACTAATTAGAAAAATGGAGGTCATTTAATGGAACAAACACCTATAAAAAATATAGATACACCAGCTTTACTTTTAGATATTGATAAATTAGAAAATAATATTAAAAGTATTATTACATTTGCAAAAGACAATCATTTAAATTATCGTCCGCATATTAAAACACATAAAAGTATTAATTTGGCAAAAATGCAAATAGACCTAGGTGCAATTGGAATAACAGTTGCTACAGTAGGTGAAGCAGAAGTTATGGCACATGGTGGCATCAAAGATATTTTAATTGCTTATCCAATTGCCACAAAAATGAAGCTTGAGCGAATTGAAAAAATAATGGATCTAGCAAAAATTACCATAGCGGTAGATTCAATTGCTCAAATTAATTTATTACAAAATTATTTTGAAAGTAAGCAAAAAGTGATGAATGTTTGGATAAAAATAAATTCAGGGTTAAATCGTTGTGGTGTTGAACCAGACGAAGTAAAGGCTCTTGGAGAGACTATTAAAGAAGCCAAAAACCTAACTTTAAATGGTATATTTACACATGCAGGTCATTCATATGCTGCAAGCACAGATGCAGAAATCGAAGCGATTGCGAAAAAAGAAGCAGAAGTTGTCTTGAAAAGTGCTGAAATATGTGAGTCAATTGACCTTCCAATCAAGCATAAAAGTATTGGCTCGACACCAACTTATAAACGAGCAGGTCAGGTAAACGGGATTACTGAAATTAGACCAGGAAATGCAGTCTTCTTTGATATGATTCAAGTTGGATTAAATGTTGCTTCAATTGAAACGTGTGCTTTAACTGTTTTATCGGCAGTTGGTTCAAAGCATAAAGATCGTCTTGTGATTGATGCTGGAAGTAAAACGTTAAATTTAGATAAAGGTGCCCATGGTAATGAAAGTGTAAAAGGACATGGATATATTATTGAACATCCTGAATTAACTATTGATCGTTTATCTGAAGAACATGGGATAATTACAACAACACAAGAAAATGATATAAAAATAACTGATAAAATAACTATTATTCCTAATCATGCATGTACTGTTGTTAATTTATTTGATGAATATTTGATATGTAAAGAAGATCAGGTTATTGATAAATGGCCAGTTGATGCAAGAGGACGAGTAAAATAAGCATTGATTTATTTGAATTATCTGAATCTTAGCTTTTACTTTTCTCTTGAATGATGTAAGCTAATTATAGAAGCTAAAAAATATAAATGGAGGAATGTGTGATGGAGACAAAATATAGTAATATTATCGTTGCAGTAGATGGTTCTAAAGATTCTGATAAAGCTTTTAAAAAATCTCTAGATATTGTTAAACGAAACGACGCAAGACTTATTTTAACACATGTGGTAAATGCAAGAACATTTGCTACAATTCCTGAATATGAAAAGGTCATTCTTAACGATGCAAAAGAACAAGGACAAGAAGTTTTAGATGATTATGAAAATAAAGCTCGAGACGCAGGTGTGACTGATATTAAAGTTGTGATGAAAGTAGGAGTACCAAAATCTGTTCTAACAAAAGAAGTAATTCCTGAGGAAAAAGCAGATTTAATTATGGTCGGAGCAACTGGTTTAAATGCAGTTGAACGCTTTTTATTAGGTAGTGTATCAGAAAACATCGTACGCCATGCAACATGTGATGTTTTGGTTGTCAGATAAACATTTAATAACATTGTTAAATTTAAATTTAACAATGTTATTTTATTTATATAGATTTAATATAGAAGTTAAAGCAATTTAATTTCTAAACAAAAACAAGTATAATTTATATACCTTAAGATTGGAGGGAAAAATAATGTATAATAGAGCAATTCTTATTTATAATGGCAATGCAGGACAAACTGAAGTTGATAATCTATTTAAACAAATTATTCCTATCCTAACAAAAGGGATTAAACACTTGATGTTATCTAAAACTGAAAAAGTTGGTGATGCTGAAATAATTGCAAGAGAATATGGAGCAGATTTTGATTTATTAATTTCTTTAGGTGGTGATGGGACATTACATGAGGTGATTAATGGAATTGCTGAACTTGAAACCCCACCATTAGTTGCAATTCTTCCTGCAGGAACTTGTAATGATTTTGCTAGAAGTTTGAATTTACCTTTAAATATGGAAGAAGCAGCTGAAAACATTTTAAAAGGTGAAATAAAATCAATTAACATAGGAAAGATAAATGAACGTTATTTTACTAACTTTGTCGGTACTGGTTTAATCACGCAAATATCAGATAATATTAATCCTAATACTAAAAATTTAATGGGGAAAATCAGCTATTATACAGCAGCTGTTAAAACCTTAAAAGAACAAGAAGACTTTCATTTTAAATTAACAACTGAAAATGAAACAATTGAAGATGATGCAGCAATGATCGTTATTTTGAATGGAACTCATGTTGGCTCGACATTTGTGCCTGTTAAAAGTATTGATCTACAAGATAATCTATTTGATATTTTTATTGTTTATGATGCTGGTCTTGCATTACTTATGAAATATATAACACAAAAAGAAAATTTTGAAGATCAAGTCAGTCATGATGAAATAAAGCATTTCCAAGCGAAGAACATTAAAATAAATACACAATCAAAAATGGAAATCGATACAGATGGAGAAATTTATTTAAAGACACCAATTGAAATAAGTGTTTTAGATAAAAATATTCAATTTATCACAGGTAAATTGTAATGAATTTAGTATCGACTCAAATTATTTAAAAGGAGAGATATTATGAAATATGTCATTATTGGTGGCGTTGCAGCTGGGATGAGTGCTGCTATGGAAATTAAACGAACTGATAAAAATGCACATATTACAGTTTTAGAAAAGGGAGCTGATTATTCATATGGACAATGTGGTTTACCATATTTAATTAGTGGAAAAGTCACTTCTTTTGAGAAGCTATATGCTCGTAGTGTTGAAACGTTCCGAGAGAAGTATAATATTGATGCACGCGTTTGGACGACTGTAAACTCAGTTGATTTTACCAATCAATTTGTTAAAACAAAATCGTCTCAAACAAATGAAGAAATAAATATTCCTTATGATAAATTATTAATTGCAAGCGGATCAAGCCCTGTTATTCCAGATTGGGAAGGTAAGGATTTAGCAGGTATACATACTATGGGAGCAATTACAGATACAAAAGAGTTATTAGCCGATTTGAAAAAAGAAGCAGAACACATCACAATTATTGGTGGAGGTTATATCGGGCTAGAAGCGGCAGAGAACTTGGTTGATATTGGCAAAAAAGTTACTTTAATTCAAAGAGGGTCGCAAATAGCAAAAATATTTGATGAAGATATGGCTAAAATAATTGAAGAAAAAGCAAAAGAAAAAGGAATTAACTTGATTCTTAATGAAGAAGTAAAATCATTTAAAGGTGATACACAAGTTGAAGGCGTCGAGACAGATAAACAAGTTTATAAAACTGATTTAGCTTTATTAGCAATAGGTGTAAAGCCAAATACAGAATTTTTAAAAGATACAAATTTACATCTAACTAATAAAGGTGTCATTATTGTTGATGCATACCAGCAAACAAATATTAAGAATGTTTATGCTGCTGGTGACTGTGCGACTCATTACCACAGAATTAAAAAAATTAATGATCATATTCCTCTAGGCACAACAGCTAATAAACAAGGAAGAATAGCTGGAGCTAATATGTCAGGTCATGCCTTAACTTTTAATGGAATTGTTGGTACATCAATTATTAAGTTTTTTGATTTATCATTAGGTAGAACAGGTATCTCAGAAAAAGAAGCAAAATCCTTAAATATTCCTTATAAAGTTCAAAAATCAGAATCTGGAAGTCATGCGGGTTATTATCCTGGTAGTGAAAAATTATATTTAAAAATTATTTATCATCAAGAAACAAGAAAGTTACTCGGTGGTCAAATTATCGGTAAAGCAGGAGTAGACAAAAGAATTGATGTGTTAGCAGTTTCCTTATTTAATGAAATGAGTATTGATGATTTAATTGATTTAGATTTAGCGTATGCGCCCCCATATAATGGTGTGTGGGATCCTATTCAGCAAATTGCGCGAAAATCATAAAAAAAAATAATCGTTTATGATTTTCCATAAACGATTATTTTTTTATTTAGAATAATCCCTCATCAAAAGAACTGAACAGCTACTTGACATAAGACATTATCATATCAGATAAAAGTGTTAACATTGTTAAAAAAACATTTATAATTAAAATAAAAAGATTTTAAAAATTTAATACTAAAAACTTAATTAATAAACAGTTTCACATGAATCAGGTAAAGGAATTTTTTCTTCATTAATTTTTTCTAAATGCTTTTTAAACATATTCATAACAAATAAATGTGCATTAGCTTGGGTAAAGAAATAAATAAACCAAGGTAAAGAAGGTGTGTAGTCATGAATTGCAATGATTACTTCATCTTTTCCTGGAATTTTTCTAAATTCCATTCTCCCCCGTTCATTTACAGAACCATCTGTTAATAATCCTTTAGTGATATAATAAAGAGCACGATCAGGTGTACTTCTTTCACTAGAGTAAGAAAGTTCTAACAAAACAAAATGATTACTTAAAAAGCCAATTTTACAATTTAATTGATCATCTGTAGTTGTTTTTACCCAAGGATTTAAGAAGTTTTCTAACCAAATTGTGTAATATCTACCAATCCAATCTGCACTTTTTCCTTTAGGTAAAGGGACACGTTGGATTGAACGTACATCTTGAATTAATGGTCCTAAGTCAGCTTTTCTTCTTGGTTTCTTATTATTTCTGTCTGACTCAATCGCCATTTTAGCAGCATTACGAAAATAAGTTTTTCCATCACTAATACCAGCAACATATTTTGAATCTTGAACAATCATCTCATGTGTCAGACTTTCTACAAGTGGATAAACTATTTCTTTAGGTGTTTGTGTAATTAGTCTTAACCACAACTTAGATAAAGATAATGAAAATAACGGAACGTTAAACATATAAGGCTTTTTACCAAGAATTTCTGCAGTCTGTTCCATCATTGAACGATAAGTCATTACCTCTGGTCCGCCAATATCAATGGATCTATTTTCTTTAGCACTGTTTAGCACGACTTTAGAAAGGGAATTAAGCACGTCATCTAAGGCAACAGGTTGAGTTTTAGAACTTGTCCATTTCGGTAAAATCATCGCAGGTAAACGTTCAACTAATTTTGCTAAGATTGGAAATGAAGAGCCATTTGGGCCAACAATTAACCCCGCACGAATCGCAGTGACAGGTGTTCCGTATGCACGTAAAATGTTTTCAACTTCTAATCTACTCTTTAAATGTCGTGATAAGTGTTCATCATTATCCGGAATAATTCCACTTAAATAAATAATTTCTTTTATATTATGGCGCTTAGCAGCTCGTGCAAAATTATCTGCTAATATAACGTCCATATCTTCAAATGACGATTGAGTTAATTTTGCTGAGGGAACCATTGAGTGTACAAGATAAACAGCTATATCAGCTCCTGCTAACCCTTTTTCTGCATCAGCAAGAGAAAATAAATCACACGATCGCCAAGTAATTGAATCAGTCGTTTTTTTATAATGACGTGATAGACCAATTAAATCTACTTTACCTGCTAATTTTTTTAACAAATTGTTTCCAATATAACCACTTGCACCAGCAATCACAACTTTATTTTTTTTAATTTCCATAAATTCACTCCTTATTTTAATTCAATTAAATGAATTAAATTTTCATAACCTGCATTTTTCATATCATCTACATGAATAAATTTAAGCGAAGCACTATTAATGCAGTATCTTTGGCCACCAGATTCTTTAGGTCCATCATTAAAAACATGACCTAAATGAATATCTCCTACTCGGCTTCTAACTTCTGTGCGCATTAAATTAGCGCTTTTATCTTGGTGATAACTTAAAACTTCTGCATCAATTGGTTGAGTAAAGCTAGGCCAACCACAACCAGCATCATATTTTGTATTACTTGAAAATAAAGGTTCTCCTGTGACAATATCGACATAAATCCCAGGTTCATAGAAATCCCAATATTCATTTTCAAAAGCAGGTTCAGTAGCATCATTCATTGTTATATTATATTGTTCGTTTGTTAAAAGAGATTTTATTTTAGTAGGAGTTGGAGAAGTATATCGATTAGGATTAATATCTACTTCATTTAATACATCCAAATCAATATGACAATAACCATCTGGATTCTTTTCTAAATAGTTTTGATGGTTTTCTTCAGCAAGATAAAAATTTTGAAGTGGTAAAACTTCAGTCACTAGTGTTTTATCATATTTTGTTTGTTCAAATTTTATGGCTTTATCAATAATTTCTTTATGAGCTTTATTTTCGTAATAAATGCCTGTCCGGTATTGCACACCTATATCATTACCTTGCCGATTTTCTAATGTTGGATCAATTACACGAAAGAAATAATCTAATAATTCTTCTAGAGAGACACGGTCAGAATCATAAACAACTTTAACTGTTTCAGCAAAGCCTTCTTTACCACTTATAACCGTTTTATAAGTAGGGTCTTCACCTGTTCCGTTAGCATAACCAGAAGATGTTTCATAAACACCAAAAATACGTTCGAAATAAGCATCAACTCCCCAAAAACAACCACCAGCAAAATAAATTGTTTCAAGTGAGCTTTTCGAAAAATCAAGATTTTGATTTGGATTTTTTATTTGAAATTTTTCGCCAGTTCGTTCATTTGAATGGATATTTTTATTTGTGTGATTAAATGAAGGATTATTTTCTCCAACTTCACAAGCAGATATCAGTATCATCACAAAGAATAATACAAACATATGTCTAATCTTCATGGGATTAACCTCCTTAGTTAATATTTTATCACTATTAATAGTTTAAAATCATAAATTGTCAAAACATTTAAAATAATTATTAGTTAAATAAAAAATATATTTAAATATTTTCTGTTTTCATTAATTTTTAATTTCAATTCCTCCAAAAAGTGGGAAACAATTTATCGATAAAGTTGTAGCAGGAATATTATTTGAATAATTTGTTTTATCTTCCCATCCGCCAAATACAGGTGTGCCGGTAATAACGATATTAATGTTATCGGGGACAATGATTGTAATTCCACCGAAAATACAAGTTAATTCAAGATGTGCTTTATTTAAAATAGCAATCTGAGTTAAATCAATTTGAGCACCACCGAAAATAGTCGTAATTTCGCCACCTTTAAAATTCTGTGAGCGATTTTTAATATTGTTTCCTCCAAATAAAGTAAAATTTTGCAAGACATCGCTCGAATCAGTCATAGGCTTTATCTTTCCTCGTTTAATAACGAATGTTAAACCAATTAAAATTAAAAAGATTGGCCAGAGGATAGTAAATAAGTTAATATCGATAAAGTGATTGCCTAAAATTATTGTACCAAGTAAAATAAAGATTATCCCGATTAAAAAATTATTTCGTGGATTACTAATAAGTTGTCCAATTCCGACTAAAATAAAAATGATAGGCCACCATTGTGCAATAAAGCTTGAAAATCCGAAAATATTTAACTGCTGAAAGAAAAAACCAATTCCTAGAAATATTAAAAAAGCCCCTATCCATCTACGATTTATCATAAATTTTCCCTCCTTTAAAAAGTGTAGTATTATATATCTAAATTATATAGTAGAAAAAAGATATTATATAGTTATTTTTTAGTTTTTGATAAATTAATTAATCGTCATACAATTTTAAATATACGATTATATATCATTTTTATTAAAAATTACGTATACTAGAGATGTGTTATAATCAATATAAATATAAGAAAATATCATTAATAAATATGCATCACAAAGACTCTCAATAAATTGATACATAAGAAAGGGAGATTTTTTTGTATAAGATGAAATTTTCGAAAGACTTTAAAGGTTTTTCGCAAGAATTAAAAGGATTTTCACAAGACGTTATGAAATTTTCACAAGATATCGGAATAGATTTAGGAACAGCTAATACGTTAGTGTTTGTAAATGAAAAAGGTGTTGTAATAAGAGAACCTTCTGTTGTAGCAAGAAATAACGACACAGGTGAGATTGTTGCTGTAGGTAATGATGCAAGAGATATGATTGGTCGCACACCAGAAAACATTGAGATTATTCGTCCTTTAAAAAATGGTGTTGTTGCTGATTATGAAACAACAGCCGCTATGCTTAATCATTTTTTAAAAGCAGCACGTAAAGAACGTTCTGCACTAACAGGTAAACCAAATGTCGTGATTTGTGTTCCTACAAGTATTACAGAAATTGAAGAACGAGCAGTCATTGATGCTGCAAAACAATCAGGAGCTAAAGAAGCTTATACTATTTCTGAACCTTTTGCTGCTGCAATTGGAATCGATTTACCTGTCTGGGAACCAACAGGTAGTATGATTGTTGATATTGGTGGTGGTACGACAGAAGTCGCTGTATTTTCATTAGGTGGAGTTATTACGAGTAGATCCATTCCTGTTGCGGGAAATAATTTAGATGCTGCTATTATTAAACATGTTCGTCAAACATATAATTTAATGATTGGAGAAAAAACAGCAGAAGAAATAAAAAAACAAATTGGTTCTGCAATCGTCACCTATGATTTGAATGACATGGAAGTTAGTGGGCGAGATTTACTTACTGGTCTGCCAGAAACAAAAGAAATTACTTCAGAAGAAATTTCGCTTGTTCTTAAAGATGGAGTAGACGAAATTGTAAATGCGATAAAAGTAACCTTAGAAAAAACACCACATGAATTGTCTGCTGATATTATGGACCGAGGTATTGTCTTAACAGGCGGCGGAGCATTACTTAAAAATTTAGCAGAGTTAATTAGTCAAGAAACTGAAATACCTGTTTTTGTTGCTGAAAATCCATTAGATAGCGTTGTGATTGGTACGGGTAAATCATTAGAGCATATGCAACACTTTAGATCAAATCCAAATATATCTTCACAAAGAACTAATAATTAAGTAGGTGTACACATGTCGTTTTTAAAGAGAAAGTCATTATTTTTCATCCTTATAGGAATTATTTTAATGGTTGTCTTGATTGGTTATTCATTAACTAATAAAGATAAATTTTCTACACCAGAAAAACTGGTAAAAGACTCAGTTGGTTGGGTACAAGGAATTGCTTATAAACCTGTAGATTTCATAGTTGACTCGATTTCAAATTTACAAAATCTGAAAATGACCTATGATGAGAATCAAGTTCTTAGAGAAAAAATAACTGAATATAAAACATTAGCTTTTGAAAATCGTGAATTAGAAAAGGAAAATGATGAATTAAGAAAAGCGTTAGATCTAAATGAATCCAAACGTGATTACAATTCAATTAATGCAACTGTTATCGCTCGCTCACCTGAACGCTGGTTAGAACAAATAACAATTAATCGCGGTAAAAAGCATGGTATCGAGGAAAACATGGCTGTAATAACTGCTGAGGGAATGATTGGAAAAATTCAAAAAGCTTCTCATCTAACTTCAACTGTTCAGTTATTAACAGGTTTCGATAATTTAAATCGTATTTCAGCAATGGTAAAACGTGAAAAAGGAGCAGAGACTTTCGGGTTAATAGAAAGATACGATCAAGATACAGATTCACTTGTTTTTAGAGTTATTGAAGATTCTAAACAAGAATTAAAAGAAGGTGAACAAGTCTTTTCATCAAATTTAGGAGGATCATATCCTGCTGATATTTTAATTGGTGAAATTAAAGAAGTTGTCCAAGATCAATATGGATTAACTAAAACAGCTTTAATAAAGCCATCTGCTAATGTTAATGATTTAAATAATGTAATAGTTGTTGATCGAAGTTTATTAACGAGTTTAGAAATAGATAAAGATGAAGTGGCAAGTAAAACATCTCTTGACGAAGAAACAGAAAAAGCGATAGATGAGGACGAAGAATTATGAAACATTTTATTCTAACGTTAATTCTATTTGGTTTACTAATCTCAGAAGGTGTTGCACTTGAATTACTTCCCGAGAGTATTATTAATTTATCGAGTGTTATTGTACCCCATTGGTTATTGATTTTTTTAGTTTTAATTAATTTCTTTTATGAAGAAGATAAATCATATATTTTTATTATTTATGCGATTATTTTCGGTTTATTAGTCGATATTGTTTATACAGATATTTTAGGTGTATACATGTTTGCATATGGTATTGCCTTGTTTGTTTCTACAATACTTAAGCGTATTTTGCAAGAAAATATAATAATGGCAATTTTAACAGGCATTCTTTCAATTATTACAGCAGAAGTGATTATTAGTGGTGTTTATTCAATCATTGATGTTATCAGTGTTTATTGGATAGATAATCTAGTTGATCGACTGTTCCCAACAATTATTGCAAATGTAGTTTTTTTAATTATCATATATCCAATTGTTAAATACATATTTTCTAAGTATAGCAATGAATCATATAATTAATATGGGACAAAGAAGGTGGAGCGTCATGACAACAAATTTAATTAGCATTAAAGGTACTAGTGAAGGTATTATTTTAACGCTTAATGATGAAGCTGCTTTTAAAGATATATTTGAAGAACTAAAAACATTTCTAGCAAAAAATCATTTAAATATGAAAAGTGATAATGTTTTAATAACAGTAAAATTAGGTTATCGCTACTTAAAGGAGAAGCAAGAACAAGAGTTAAGAAAGTTGTTAGAAGAAGAATATAAATTAAATATTGAAACACTTGAATCGGAACTTGCGTTAAAAAATAAAATTTTAGCTGATTTTACTAAAACTCAAATAAAAACCTATAGTCGTGTTGTTAGATCTGGACAAACAATTACAGCTAAAGGAAGCGTCCTTTTAATTGGTGATGTTAATCCAGGAGGGAAAATAGAAGCAACAGGTAATATATTTATATTAGGTAAATTATTAGGAACAGCTCATGCTGGAATGAATGGTTATACTGATGCGATTATATCAGCGTCATATATGAAGCCAACCCAGTTAAGAATAGCAGAATATATTAGCCGATCTCCTGATTATGAATCAGAAGGAGTATATTTAGATTATGCATCTGTTCAAGGGGAAGAAAGTAAAATAGTTTTAAATAAGATAAGAGCATATCCACGTTTAGAAAAAGAATTAAATGCTTTTGAGAGGAGTTTATTAGATGAGTGAAGCAATTGTAATAACTTCAGGTAAAGGTGGCGTTGGAAAAACAACGACAACAGCTAACATTGGTACAGCCCTGGCGTTAATGGATAAAAAAGTGTGTTTAATTGATACTGATATTGGCTTAAGAAATTTAGACGTTATTATGGGGTTAGAAAATAGAATTGTTTACGATATTGTCGATGTAATTACAGGACGTTGTCGATTAAATCAAGCATTAATTCAAGATAAAAGATTTGAATCTTTATCATTATTACCTGCTGCTCAAACAAGTGATAAATCTGCTGTTACAAAAGAGGGTATGAAAAAAATTGTAACAGAATTAAAGCAAGATTATGACTTTATTATTATTGATTGTCCGGCAGGTATTGAACAAGGTTTTGAAAATGCTGTTGTCGCAGCTGATAAAGCAATTGTTGTCACTACGCCAGAAAAAGCAAGCGTCAGAGATGCCGATCGAATTATAGGTTTATTAGAACAACAAGAACATATTGATCGACCAGATTTATTAGTAAATCGGATTCGCAATCATATGATGGAAGATGGAAATATGATGGCGATTGACGATATTGTTCAATTATTATCAATTGATTTAATTGGAATTGTTGCTGATAGTGATGATGTCATTACAGCATCAAATCAAGGTGAACCAATTGCTTTTCAACCAAATTCTAGCGTATCAATCTCTTATCGAAATATTGCAAGAAGAATTTTAGGAGAAAGTGTTCCATTGCAAAATTTAACAGAAGAAAAAAGCTTCTTTAAAAAACTTAAAAATCTTTTTAAAAATTAACCCCTTGCTTAATAAATTTTTATATGGTATTATTACTTTGTTATTCATACGTAGCACCCGTGCTACAACCGCTCAGAGAAGGTCTAATTACATTACTGTAATACCTCAATGGCGAGTCTTAGATAATATAGGAGGTGCAAGTTCATGTACGCAATTATTGAAACAGGTGGTAAGCAAGTTAAAGTAGTAGAAGGTCAAGAGATTCAAATTGAAAAATTAGCAGCTGACACTGATGAAACAATCACTTTTGATAAAGTATTATTCGTTGGTGGCGATTCAGTTCAAGTTGGAGTTCCTTATGTAGAAGGTGCAACAGTTACTGCTAAAGTAATTCAACAAGGTCGCGATAAAAAAATTACGGTCTTTAAGTATAAGCCTAAAAAGAATTATAGCCGTAAACAAGGTCATCGCCAACCTTACACTAAACTAGTTATTGAAAAAATTAATGCTTAAGGTATTATTTTAAATGATTAAAATTAAAATTTATCGAGAAAAAGACTTAATCACTGGCTTTGAAATGTCTGGTCATGCAGAAAGTGGTCCATATGGCTACGATTTAGTGTGTGCTGGAGTCTCTGCAATTTCTTTTGGTTCAGTTAATGCAGTAACAGCATTATGTAATATTGAGTTGGATATTAAAATGAATGATGATGGTGGATATTTAAAGGTATTATTGCCAAGAAACATCTCTCCTGATATAAAAGAAAAAGCAAGACTTATATTTGAAGCAATGATTATTTCTTTAATAACGATTGAAAATGATTATAAAGAATTTATAACAATACAAGATAAATAAGGGGAGGTGCCAAAGCAATGTTAAAATTAGATTTACAGTATTTTGCTACTAAAAAAGGTGCAGGAAGTACTCGAAATGGTCGTGACTCTCGTGCACAACGTTTAGGAGCAAAGCGTGCAGATGGTCAGTTTGTAACAGGTGGCTCTATTTTATTCCGTCAGCGTGGTACAACAATCTATCCTGGTGAAAACGTAGGATTAGGAAAAGATGATACATTATTTGCAAAAATTGACGGTATCGTTAAATTTGAAAATAATGGTCGTAAAAACAAAAAAGTTAGTGTTTATCCAGAAACTTTAGAAGCATAAACTAATTAATTTAAGACTCCAATCCATTTCGGAATGGAGTTTTTTTGTAATAAAAATAAATGAGGTGAATAAATTGTTCATTGATGAAGCAAAAGTATTTTTAAAAGCAGGCGATGGTGGAGATGGTATTGTCGCGTTTCGAAGAGAAAAATACGTTCCAGAAGGTGGTCCAGCCGGAGGTGACGGGGGTAATGGTGGCGATATTATCTTTAAAGTAAATGAAGGTCTTTCAACACTTATGGACTTCCGTTACAATAGACATTTTAAAGCAGAACGTGGTCAAAATGGAATGAGTAAAGGTAAGCATGGAAGAAATGCTGATCCACTTATCGTTGAAGTTCCTCCAGGGACGACAGTTTATAACGATGAAACGAATGAAACAATTGCAGATTTGACTGTTCATAACGAAGAAGCAATCATTGTTAAAGGTGGTAAAGCGGGTAGAGGTAATATAAAATTTGCTTCAGCAAGAAATCCAGCTCCTAATATTGCTGAAAATGGTGAAAAAGGTGAAGAACTAACTGTTCGGGTTGAATTAAAGGTAATGGCTGATGTTGGATTAGTCGGTTTTCCAAGTGTCGGAGAATCTACCTTATTATCTGTAGTTAGTGCTGCTAAACCCAAAATAGCAGATTATCCATTTACAACTCTAGCTCCAAATTTAGGGGTTGTGACAGTAAACGATGGAAGAAGTTTTGTTATGGCAGATTTACCAGGATTGATTGAAGGTGCCCACGAAGGTGTTGGACTTGGTTTCCAATTTTTAAAACATGTTGAGCGTACGAAGTTAATTGTTCATGTTATTGACTTAGCTCCTCTTGAAGAAGAACGAGATCCATTTGAAGACTATACACGCATCAATCATGAGTTAGCTTCATATGGTTCTCACTTAATAAAAAAGCCGCAAATTATTGTTGCAAATAAAATGGATATGCCACAAGCAGAAGAAAGATTAGCATCATTGAAAGAGCAATTACCAAAAGATACTGAAGTTATTGCAATTTCAACATATACTAAAGCAGGCATAGATACATTACTTTATAAAATTGCTGATAAATTAGCAAGTATACCTTATGAACCTATTGAAGAAGAAAAGGTAACAATTCGCTATGAAGAAAAAGAAAAACCATTTGTAATTACGCGTGCAGATGATGCGGCCTATGTTTTATCAGGTCGAGAAGTTGAACGTATCTTCCATGCAACTGACTTTTCCTATGATGAATCTGTTCAAAGATTTGCTCGTCAAATGCGTCATTTAGGAATTGATGATGCCTTAAGAAAACAAGGTGCAAAAGATGGCGACACCATTCGTATTTTAGATTTTGAATTTGAATTTATTGAATAGTTATTTCAAGTAGCATGTTTTTAAAACATTTGCTAAGATATAATTAGTTTAATTCTTTTGAGAAGAAAGATGTATGGAGGGAACGTTTTGTCTACTAAAATTGGATATTTAGGCCCAAAAGGTACGTTTACAAAATTAGCTGTTGATACTGCTTTTAATAGCGAGGAAAAAATCGCTTATAAAACTATTCCACAAAGTATTGATGCTGTAGTTAATAAGGAAGTAGATATTGTTGTTGTACCAATTGAAAATGCAATTGAGGGAACAGTTCATTTGACTATTGATTATTTAGTTCATCAAGCAAGATTACCAATCAGTGCTGAACTTGTCGTTCCAATTAAACAAAACTTACTTGTTAATTCAAATTTTGAAGGTGGATTAGAAGATTTAACAGAAGTTTATTCACATACTCAAGCAATCGCACAATGTCAACAATATATTCATAATACAATACCTAATGCAACAATTGAGTACACTGATTCGACTGGAAGTGCAGCTGAAATTGTAAGTCAAACAAGTGAACCAATTGCTGCAATCGGGAACATTTTAGCAGCTAAGGAATATAATTTAACAATTGCGGCTAAAAATATTCATGATTATCCAAATAATCATACGCGATTTGTTGTTTTGTCAAAAGATAAAACGTTAATAAAAATAAAGCAAAAGGCAGTAAGTGAAAAAACAACATTATTGATTACATTACCAGAAGATCGTGCTGGGGTTCTTCATCAAGTACTATCTGCATTTGCTTGGCGTAAAATGAACTTATCTAAAATCGAATCACGTCCAATGAAAACTGGACTCGGAAACTATTTCTTTATTATTGATGTTGACGAACCTTTTGATGACGTTCTGTTTCCTGGTGTAAAAGGTGAACTTGAAGCTTTAGGTTGTAAAGTAAATGTTTTAGGAACTTACCCTGTGTATAATTTAGAAATATAATTAAATCGTCTTTCTCATGAAAGACGATTTTTTATGACTATTTATAATAAATATTTTTTTATTTAAGCTAATAATGATAGACTAGATGTATTGTCTAAGGAGTGATATGAATGGAACAGCTTACCAATAATTTAGTTGATTGGTTAAGAAAACAAGTTAAAGAATCACACACTAAAGGATTAGTTGTCGGTTTAAGTGGAGGGATTGATTCAGCAGTAGTCACATATTTAATTAAACGCGCATTCCCTGAAGATTCTTTAGCTGTTGTTATGCCAATAAAAAGTAATCCAAATGATATCAAAGATGCAAATAAAATTATTGAAGATAGTGGAATTAAAAACTATACGATTGATTTAACACAAACACATGAAATACTTTATAATGAAATTCATAAACAAATAAATGCAAATCATGAGTGGCAAGCAAATAAAAGTCAGATTAATGATGCAAATTTAAGAGCACGATTAAGAATGAGTACATTATATTCAGTTGCAACAAATTATCAATATTTAGTTGTCGGTACAGATAATTTAGCTGAATGGTATACAGGTTATTTCACAAAGTATGGCGATGGAGGTTCAGATATATTACCACTCATCGACTTAACAAAATCTGAAGTAAAAGAGTTGGCAGCTTATTTAGGTATTGATGATAGTGTAATTAATAAAGTGCCTAGCGCTGATTTATGGGAAGGTCAAACAGATGAAGCAGAAATGGGTACTTCTTATGAGATGATTGATGCTTTTCTTAATGGGGAAGATATACCAAAAAAAGATCGAACGCTTATTGAAAGTATGCATCAAAAAACTGAACATAAACGTAATATACCAACACAATATAAATTTAAAAAATAATTAAAGGAGAATTAACATGGCAGGACATTCAAAGTGGCATAATATTCAAAGAAGAAAAGGAGCACAAGATGCTAAGCGTGGAAAGATATTTATGTTTCATGCTAAAAACATCTACACGGCAGCAAAAGCAGGTGGAGATCCTGAGATGAATCCAGCTCTACGTTTAGCAATTGAAAAAGCTAAAAATGATAATATGCCTAATGATAATATTGAACGTGCGATAAAAAAAGCAACAGGAACACTTGACGGAGCAAGCTATGAAGAAGTTACTTATGAAGGCTATGGCCCAAGTGGTATTGCGATTATCGTTCATGTTTTAACAGATAACAGAAACCGGTCGGCAGCAGAAATACGTCATGCATTTAGTAAAAATGGTGGGAATCTAGGAACCTCAGGTAGTGTTTCATTTATGTTTGACCGCGTAGGCTATATTATTATTTTAAATCAAGATGATTCAATCGATGAAGATGAATTAACATTAGCAGCCATAGACGCAGGAGCAGAGGATATTGAATATGAAGATGGTATTTTTGAAATAAGCACAACACCAGAAAGTTTCCAAAGTGTCGTTGACTATTTAACAGAAGCAGGTTATGAAATTGAAAATTCTGAAATTACATTAGTCCCTCAAACAACTACACAAGTAAGTGGAGAAGATTTAGAAAAAATGAATCATTTAATCGAACAACTAGAAGAGTCAGAAGATGTTCAAGATATCCATCATAATATGGAAGAAAATGATTAAAGGAGCAAATGAATGTTTGCATATATTAATGGAATTGTTGCGTTAATTCAAGAAGAAGTTATTGTAATCGATGTTCAAGGAGTAGGTTATGAAATTAATTGTGCGAACCCTTATGAATTTCAACCATTATTGAATAAAAAAACACTTGTTTATACTTATCATCATGTCAGAGAAGACACAATGGATTTATACGGTTTTAAAACAGAAGATGAAAAAAAATTATTTACATAATTAATATCAGTATCAGGGATTGGACCAAAGAGTGCTATTTTGATTCTTGGTACAGTGAATGTTAATGATTTTATCTCTGCTGTTGAAACAGAAGATGAGAAGTATTTAACGCAATTTCGTGGTGTAGGTAAAAAAACAGCTAGACAAATTATCTTAGATTTAAAAGGCAAACTTACTGAAATGCAATCAGTTGAATCCACTGGCTTATTTAATCAAACGACTGATTCAACTGTGATTAATGAAGCAGAAGAAGCATTAATCGCTTTAGGTTATCGACAGCAAGAAATTTCAGCTATTTTACCAGAACTAAGAAAGTCAGGATTGGTTAACGTTGATGAAGTGATTAAACTAGGACTTTCTTTATTACTAAAAAAATAGTAATAAATATTGTGAGGTGAGAAAATGGATGAACGAATTATTTCTAGTGAAGAGCATGAAGAAGATGTCGGTGTTGAGTTAAGTTTACGACCGACAACCTTATCACAATATATTGGTCAAGATAAAGCAAAGGAAAATTTAGGAATTTTTATTGAAGCGGCAAAAATGCGTGGTGAAGCATTAGACCATGTTTTATTATATGGTCCACCTGGACTCGGAAAAACAACATTAGCAGCAATTATAGCAAATGAAATGGATGTAAACTTTAGATCAACTTCAGGCCCGGCAATTGAAAGAGCAGGAGATCTAGCTGCAATACTTTCATCACTTGAACCAGGCGACATTTTATTTATTGATGAAGTTCATAGATTACCTCGAGTTGTTGAAGAAGTCCTTTATCCAGCGATGGAAGATTTCTTTTTAGATATTGTGATTGGTTCAGGGCCAAGTGCAAGATCTGTTAAAATTGATTTACCCCCCTTTACATTGGTGGGGGCAACGACACGAGCTGGTTTACTTTCAGCTCCATTAAGAGATCGATTTGGTGTATTAAGTAGGCTGGAATTTTATAAACCTGAAGAACTTTGTGATATTATAGAAAGAACGGCATTAATTTTTAATACATCAATTACTAATGAGGCAGCAAATGAAATTTCAAGACGGGCAAGAGGTACACCAAGAATAGCAAATAGATTATTAAAGCGTGTGCGTGATATTGCCCAAGTGCGTGGTGAAGTCGAAATTAGTCTTGGTACGACTATGGAAGCTTTAGACATGTTACAAGTTGATGATGTTGGTTTAGACCATATTGATCATAAATTAATGATTGAAATTATTAATAATTTTAAAGGTGGTCCGGTTGGTCTTGATACAATTGCAGCAACGATTGGGGAAGAATCCCAGACAATAGAAGACGTCTATGAACCTTACTTATTACAAATAGGCTTTTTACAAAGAACATCAAGAGGTCGGGTAGCTACAGCAAAAGCCTACGAACACTTTGGACTACCTATGGATAAATCATGATTAATCCAGGAAAAATGATTATATTAATGGGAATAGTTTTAGTTATCGTTGGTATTTTTATAACATTTATAGGTAAATTACCAGGCGACATTAGCTTTAAAAAAGGAAATGTTTCATTTCATTTCCCGATTATGACATCAATTTTAATAAGCATTATTTTAAGTTTAATATTATTTATTTTTAGTAAATTCCGTTAAAAGAGGTTAAAATATGAAATTATCTGATTTTGATTATGATTTACCCGAAGAATTAATTGCACAAACGCCTTTATTAGAAAGAGAAACGTCAAAACTTCTCGTGTTAAATAAACAAACTAAACAAGTTAAACATCAAGTCTTTAGTGAAATCATTGACTATTTAGAAGCAGGTGACAGTCTTGTTTTAAATGATACGCGCGTTATGCCTGCTAGACTTTTTGGTGCAAAAGCAGATACTTATGCTAAAGTAGAAGTTTTATTATTAAAACAATTAGCAGGTGATACATGGGAAGTGTTACTTAAGCCTGCTAAAAAAATACATGTTGGAACAACAATTATTTTTGGTGAAGGAAAACTTGAAGCAGTTTGCTTGGAAAAATTAGATCAAGGAAGAGCAATTATAGAATTAAAGTATGAAGGTATTTTAATGGAAATATTAAATGAACTCGGTGAAATGCCATTACCACCATATATAAAAGAAGCACTGCAAGATCAGGATAGGTATCAAACTGTGTACGCTGAAGCAGTTGGTTCAGCTGCCGCTCCCACAGCAGGCCTTCATTTTACAGAGTCACTGCTTACTGAAATAAAAAACAAAGGTGTAAATTTAGTATTTGTCACTTTACACGTTGGTTTAGGCACATTTAGACCAGTTACAAGTGAAGACTTTACAGAACATGATATGCATGCAGAGTATTATATTATGTCTGAAGAAAGTGCTGAAATATTAAATCAAACGAAATTAAACAATAAACGTATTATCGCTGTTGGGACAACTTCTACTCGCGTTTTAGAGTCAAATGTTAATGAAGATGAACTATTTGAAGCAAAATCAGGCTGGACAGATATTTTTATTTATCCGCCTTATGAATATCGGGCAATAAATGGAATAATTACTAATTTTCACTTGCCAAAATCAACTTTACTTATGTTAATAAGTGCTTTTGTTGATCGTGAGACTATTCTTAAAACGTATAAAACAGCTGTTAATGAAAATTATCGATTCTTTAGTTTTGGAGATGCCATGTTGATTTTATGAGAATAGGAAGGAGACATTATGCCAATAAAATATGAACTAATAAAAACATGTAAGCAAACAGGAGCAAGACTTGGAAAAGTTCACACACCTCATGGAACTTTTGATACACCGATGTTTATGCCTGTTGGAACACTTGCAACAGTTAAAACCATGAGTCCAGAAGATTTAGAAGCAATGAATGCTCAAATCATTCTTTCAAACACCTATCATTTATGGTTGAGACCAGGCGAAGATATTATTAAAGAAGCTGGTGGTTTGCATAAATTTATGAATTGGAAACACCCTATATTAACTGATTCTGGCGGATTCCAAGTGTTTAGTCTAAGTGATATGCGAGAAATTACTGAAGAAGGTGTTAATTTCAGACATCATTTAAGCGGAGAAAAATTGTTTTTTTCACCAGAAAAAGCAATGCAAATTCAAAATGATTTAGGACCTGATATTATGATGGTTCTAGATGAATGTCCACCTTACCCAGCTTCATATGAATATATGAAAGCTTCTGTTGAAAGAACGAGTAGATGGGCAGAAAGAAGTTTAAATGCCCATCAACGTAAAAATGACCAAGGTTTATTTGGAATTATTCAAGGTGGAGAGTATGAAGACTTGAGAAAGCAAAGTGCACGTGATATTATATCTCTTGACTTCCCTGGTTATGCAATTGGAGGTTTATCTGTAGGAGAATCAAAAAAGGTCATGAATCAAGTCTTAGAATTCACAACGCCACTTATGCCGGCTGATAAGCCGAGATACTTAATGGGAGTTGGCTCACCAGGTTCTTTAGTTGATGGGGCATTACGTGGTATTGATATGTTTGATTGTGTGTTACCAACTCGCATTGCTAGAAATGGTACATGTATGACGTCAAATGGTAGATTAGTTGTCAGAAATGCAAAATATGCTCGTGATTTCGGACCAATTGATGAAAATTGTAATTGTTATACATGTGAAAATTATAGTAGAGCTTATATCAGACATTTAATAAATTGTAATGAAACATTTGGTATTCGCCTTACTACTTATCATAACTTGCATTTTCTGTTAAACTTAATGAAGCAAGTTAGGACTGCTATAAAAGAAGACCGACTTGGTGATTTTAAAGAAGAATTCTTTGAAAAATATGGACTCAATGAAAATAACGCAAGAAACTTTTAAATTGTATGTCACATTGAAAGAAACTTCTTTAATAATAAAAATATGTTGAAAGGAGGTATATTATGGGACAATATGCAGGTATAATTTCAATTGTGTTGATGTTCGCGATTTTTTACTTTTTACTAATTCGCCCTCAACAAAAACAACAAAAAGCGATTAAAGAAATGCAAAATGCACTTCAAAAAGGTGACAAAATAGTTACTATTGGTGGAATGCATGGCATAATAGATGCTATTGATGAAGATACAGTTGTACTAGACTGTAATGGAAGTAAACTAACTTATAGTCGCGTTGCTGTTCGTGAAGTTGTAAATAAATAAATTTTATTTTACATAGATTACAGAATTAATACATTTAGTATTAATTCTGTTTTTTATTTTCATATTAAAATTATTACTGTTTTCTTATTTCTGTGGTAATATAAATGTAAGTATAATAATTAATAAGAGGTTGATTCTAGGAGGAAAAAGAGTGAATAAAGCACAGGTTGTTGAAATAAAACATCGCTTAATGCCTATTTTAAAAAGTAAAGAAAATGAATACAAAACTATGGGCTATAAGGATATTTCAACAGAAGATATTTGGGACTGTTTATGGAACCAAATATGGAAATCCAAACAAGAGTTTACTCTACATCAAATTGTTCAAGATATCCTCCATTTACCTATTCAAACGTATATGAGTTATTTATCGTTATCAGCTTATCATAGGGATAATAATGATTTAATGAAATCAATTCAAGCAGTAACAAATAACGAAATAAAATAATGGATAGGAGAGGGTTATTTTGAAAGGACAAACATACTTTATATTAGCAATTATTTTAATTATTTTTATTGCAATTTTTTCAGTTAATAATGTAAGTTCTGTAGAAATAGACTATATTTTTTGGCAAGTTGATACACCGCTTATTTTTATTATTTTATTTTCAGTATTATTAGGTGGATTAATTACCATTTTTATTGGGAGCATGAGATATTTTAAATTACAAAAAGAAAACAAACAATTAAAAGAGAAAATGAAACAAAGAAGATCTAAAACAACACCACCATCAACAACTCCCATCTTCAAAGAATAAATTTATAAACTTACAGGAGTGACTCCATGTTAAAAAGCAAGGCTAAATGGATTTATAATCAAGAAAGTATAGAGATTAAACAACAAATCCATCCAATTCCAACAATAAACCGTTTGTTACTTGAACGTGGTATAGAAACAGAAGAAGAAATGAATGATTTTTTAAAGCCTAAAATTGAATTACTTCACGAACCTAAGTTATTTAGTCAAATGGAAGTAGCTATTAAGCGCATTCACCAAGCAATTGATTCACAAGAACAAATTATGATTTATGGTGATTATGATGCTGATGGAGTCAGTTCAACTACACTTTTATATGAAGCCTTACTAGAAAGTCATGCATTAGTGAGCTTTTATATTCCTAACCGTTTCACAGAAGGTTATGGATTAAATAATGAAGCATTAAAAAAAATCGCTGAAGATGATTATACATTAGTAATTACTGTTGATAATGGAATTAGTTCAATTACAGAGGCAAATTATGCAAAAGAAATCGGACTTGATTTAATTATTACAGATCACCATGAAATCCAAACAGAGCTACCTAATGCTTTTGCGATTATTCATCCTAAATTATCACCAGATTATCCATTTAAGGAACTTGCTGGTGTAGGTGTTGCATTTAAATTAGCAGAAGCATTACTTGGTTATTTCCCCACACATTTATTGCAATATGTAGCTTTGGGTACGATAGCTGATTTAGTGCCACTTGAAAGTGAAAACAGAATATTAGTTTATCATGGTCTTAAACAATTATCTCAAGCTCCTAATACAGGCTTAAAAGCATTGAGTGAATTAGCTCAGATTAGTGGAATAATTACTGAAGAACATATAGGGTTTCAAATTGGACCACGTATTAATGCAGTAGGTCGTCTACAATCAGCTCACTTAGCAGTAGAATTATTACTAAGTGAGACTGAAACAGAAGCGATTCAGTTATCGGAAAAAATTGAAGAACTAAATAATGAAAGACAGACGATTGTCAATAAAATTGTAAAAGAAGCAGAAGCAAGGGTAAATCCAAAAACAGGTGTCATTATCTTATATGATGAAAACTGGCATGAAGGTGTCTTGGGCATAGCAGCATCTCGTCTTGTTAACATTTTCGATCGTCCCGTAATTTTACTTAAATATGATAAAGAAGCACAACTGTTAAAAGGATCAGCTAGAAGTATACCGGCATTTGATTTATTTAAAAATGGCATGCAAATGAGGGAATTATTTATTCAATTTGGCGGTCATTCACAAGCTGCAGGAATGACATTTGAATACAATAACTTAGAAAATATTCAATCACAATTTAATACAATGATATTTCAACAATTAAAACCAACCGATTTTAAAGCTGAAATTAATATTACACAATCAATTGAATTAGACGACCTTTCAGAAGAACTCGTCAAAAATATTCAACAGCTTGCTCCATTTGGGATGAAAAATCCCAAACCCATTTTTCATGTTAAAGGGAAACCAAATCAAGTGAGACAAATAGGTAGTGATAAGAATCATTTGAAAATACAATATCAAACAAAAAAGAATCAAATCGATGTAATTGCATTTCGATTCGGTGAATTATATAATTTTATTACAAACCAAGCTAATTTAGAGGTTGTTGGAGAATTAAGTATAAATGAGTGGAATGGTAATCGAACTGTTCAAATTATTGCAAATGACTTAGCTGTAAATGAACGTCAAGTCTTTGATTATCGAGGTAAAAAAGAACGAACTAATTTAAAGCCATATTTTAATCATTATAAAAAAATAGTACTCTTACAAGACGACATAGATAGTACAGAAGTTCCTAAGCATGTGATTAAAACGACTTATCAAACATGTGATTCAATTCAAGAAAAGATAGACCTTCTTATCATCAGTGATATGCCTCAAGAGGAAAATAATTTAATTAGTTTTCTCAAGCAAATCGAAACAGACTCTATTTTAGTTAATTATGATGTATTTAAAAATAAATTAAATCGCATTCCTAATCGGGAAGATTTTAAACAATTATATGCTTATGTGTTAAAAGCCAAATCTGTTGATATGAAAAGAAATATTAACTTAATCAGTAAACAATTTAATTGGACAAGAGATCAAATTATTTTTATGGTATTAGTATTTATTGAACTGGAGTTTTTATTTTCAGACAACAGTATTTTAACAATTAATCCTGATTCTGAAAAGAAAGATCTCAAAGAGGCAAAACATTATCAAAAAGAACTAAAAAAAGAGGATATAGAATCAATCATGTATTATTCGGGTTTAGAAGAACTAACAGAATATTTATTTCAAAATATAAAAAGTGGTATGCGAAACACTCTGGAGGAAACGGTAAATGAACTTTAAAGAACATATAAAAATAGTACAAAATTGGCCAAAAGAAAGTGTTGAATTTAAAGACATAACACCGTTAATGGCAAATGGCAAAGCATATAAAGCAGCAATAAATGAAATCATTGAATACGCTAAAGATAAAGAAGCAGATATTATAGTTGGACCAGAAGCGCGTGGTTTTATTATTGGCTGTCCAGTTGCCTATGCACTTGAAACAGGTTTTGCTCCGGTCAGAAAACCAAATAAGTTACCACGTGAAGTTATTGAAGTGGATTATGGTCTAGAATACGGAAATAATACACTTACTATACATAAAGATGCTGTTAAGCCTGGTCAAAAAGTCTTGATTACTGATGACTTACTAGCTACAGGAGGTACGATTGAAGCAACAATTCAGCTAGTAGAAAAGTTGGGTGGTATAGTAGTCGGTTGTGCATTTTTAATTGAACTAGGTTATTTAAACGGCGTTAATAAACTTGAAGGTTATGATGTTTTATCACTAATGAAATATGAATAAAGAAACAAGAAGTCTGACAAAGCATGCGTCAGACTTCTTGTTTTAGCTAATTGTTTATTACAATTTTAAGATAGATTTTATAATAAGATAGACAAATGGACTAGATGGGGTGATTGAATGTCAAAAGATAAAAATTTAACTATTAATGATGTAATTAATAAGGCTAGTACTTATTTATCCGATGATAAATTAGAATTTATTATGCACGCATATGAATTTGCTGAAAATGCGCATAAAGATCAATTTAGAAAATCAGGCGAACCTTATATTATACATCCTATCCAAGTTGCTGGGATTTTAACTGACTTTAAAATGGATCATGAAACAATTGCGGGTGGTTTTTTACATGATGTTGTTGAGGATACAGATGTTACTTTAGAAGACTTAGAAGAGGAGTTTAATGCTGAAGTAGCAATGCTTGTTGATGGTGTTACGAAACTAGGTAAGTTTGAATTTAAATCTAAAGAAGCACTTCAAGCAGAAAATCACAGGAAAATGTTTTTTGCTATGGCAAAGGATATTCGAGTGATTTTAATTAAATTAGCTGATAGATTGCACAATATGCGTACTTTAAAACATTTACGACCTGATAAGCAACGTCGAATTTCAAATGAAACTCTAGAAATTTTTGCACCGCTTGCACACCGCTTAGGGATGTCGACTATTAAATGGGAATTAGAAGACACTGCATTTAGATATATGAACCCACAACAATATTACCGTATTGTTCAACTAATGGATCAAAAAAGAGACCAACGAGAAAGTTATATTAAAGAAGTAATGCTAGAAATAGAAGATCAATTAAAACAAGTTAAAGTCGATGCAATTATCTCTGGACGACCAAAACATATTTATAGTACTTATCGTAAAATGAAAAACCAAAATATTGAATTCTCAGAAATATATGACTTATTGGCCGTGCGAGGTATTGTGAATAGTATTAAAGATTGTTATGCGGTTCTAGGAATTATTCACACATGTTGGAAACCAATGCCAGGGCGGTTTAAAGATTATATAGCCATGCCTAAACCTAACTTGTATCAATCACTTCATACAACAGTTATTGGACCAAAAGGTGATCCATTAGAAGTGCAAATTAGAACAAAAGAAATGCATGAAATTGCTGAACATGGAATTGCAGCTCACTGGGCTTATAAAGAAGATAAACCAGTTAAACAAGATGCTGCGGCAATTGGACAAAGATTGCCATGGTTTAGAGAAATACTAGAACGTCAAACAGAAGATCAAGATGCAGAAGAATTTGTAGAGTCATTAAAAGTAGATCTTTTTTCCGACATGGTTTATGTTTTTACGCCTAAAGGAGAAGTGATTGAACTTCCTTCAGGATCAATTCCACTTGATTTTGCATACCGAATTCATACAGAAATAGGGAATAAAACAGTAGGTGCACGTGTGAATGGGAAAATGGAACCTATTGATTATAAATTAGTTAATGGTGATATTGTTGAAGTTATTACTTCAAAACATTCATACGGTCCGTCACAAGATTGGTTAAAAATAACACAATCTTCTCAAGCTAGAAGCAAAATTAAACAGTTTTTTAAACATCAAAGACGAGAAGAAAATGATGAAAAAGGTAAAGCAGAGATAGAAAAAGGTATTAAAGCACTTAAATTAGTAACTAAAGAAATACTTACAGAAGAAAATGTAAACCGTGTCTGTGAAAAGTTTAATTTCAAAACATTAGAAGACTTATATGCAGCAGTAGGTTATCAAGGTATTACCGCATCACTAATTGTTACCCGGTTAACAGATAAAATTAGAAAACAACAAGAACAAGAAGAACAATTAGAGCAGTTAACAGATAAATCGACATCTGACTCTAAAGTTAAATCAAAACGGACAAAGGGAAATTCGGGTGTCGAGGTTGAAGGCATCGATAATGTATTAGTAAGGTTATCACGCTGTTGTAATCCCGTTCCAGGAGATGACATTACTGGTTATATCACTAAAGGAAGAGGTGTTTCTGTTCACCGCACAGATTGTCCTAATGTCCAAACAGAAGAAGCAAAAGAACGTTATATAAAAGTAAAATGGTCAGATGGTTCTGAACAACAAAAAGATTATTATTTAGACTTAGAAATTTCTGGTTATGATCGTCATGGTATTATGAATGATGTTTTACAATCAGTTAATGAAATTAATACCCAAATTGCAGAAGTTAGCGGTAGAGCAGATAAAAATAAAATTGCTCATATTCATATTACTGTACTCATAAAAAATAAAGCGCATTTACGTGAAGTAATTAGTAAAATTAAACAAGTAAAAGATATTTATGCAGTTACAAGAACAATTCACTAAAAGAACAAGGAGTGTTATATGTGAAATTAGTTATTCAAAGATCTAAAGAAGCTCACGTTAAAGTGGCTAATGAAATAACAGGACAAATTGATTCAGGTCTTGTTGTTTTGGTAGGTATTACTCATGATGATACTGAAGAAGACTTAGATGTTTTGATTCAAAAAATGATCAATTTAAGAATTTTCCCGGATGAGTCTAATAAATTAAATTTATCACTTGTCGATATAAAAGGGAGCATCCTTTCGATTTCACAATTCACATTATATGCGGATGTGAAAAAAGGTAGAAGACCCAATTTTACTCAAGCAGCAAAACCTGAGAAAGCAAAAGAATTATATGAATTATTCAATGAAAAATTACGTCAAGAAAATATTCATGTTGAAACAGGTGAGTTTGGAGCAATGATGGACGTTAGCTTAGTGAATGACGGTCCGGTGACAATTACACTTGAATCGGTTGCAGGTAAAATAATTTAAAGTGATTTAACTTGACAATTAACATTTTAAAACATAATATTATAAGCAATAATGAGTTTAAATCTAAGGACGGAAAAGTAATTAGCGAACTAAGTAAACAGGGAGAAGTGACTTGATTGAGAACACTTTATACTTAGGCTAATGAAAGACATTCACAGAAGAGCTATATTGAAACTAAGTAAATATAGACGTAAACAGGCGTTAACTGTAAAGCTGATGCTAAATAAGCATTAACTAGGGTGGTACCACGGGTAAATCTCGTCCCTTTTTTCATATAATATGAAAAAAGGGACTTTTTTAATTTTATTAGGAGGTTTTATTAATGAAAATAAACGCGCCAAGAGGTACAGTTGATTTATTACCAGAAGACACAAAAAAATGGCAATATATTGAAAAAGAATTGCGAAATCTATGTCATGCATACAATTATAATGAAATTAGAACGCCATTATTTGAACACACTGAAGTTTTCCAACGAAGTGTAGGCGATACAACAGACATTGTTCAAAAAGAAATGTACACCTTTGATGATCGAGGAGGTAGAAGTTTAACCCTCCGTCCAGAAGGAACTGCTGGTGTTGTGCGTGCTTTTGTGCAAAATAAAATGTATGGCAATCCAATTCAACCAAACAAACTTTTTTATTTTGCTCAAATGTTTAGATATGAGAGACCACAACAAGGTCGAATGAGGCAACTTAATCAATTTGGTGTAGAGGTTTTAGGTAGTGATGACCCAAGTGTAGATGCAGAAGTGATTGGGCTTGCAATGACTGCTTATAAAAAATTAGGATTAAAATCCATTCGCCTAGTTTTAAATAGCTTAGGAGATCAAGAAAGCAGAACAAGTCATCGCAATGCTTTAGTCGCTCATTTTACTCCTGTCATTGACGAGTTATGTGAAGATTGTAATCAACGCTTAGTAACAAATCCGTTAAGAATTTTGGATTGTAAAACAGATCATGACCATCCTGCGATGAAGTCAGCACCATCTATTTTAGATCATCTTAATGAATATTCACAAGATTATTTTAATAAAGTCAAAGAATATTTAGATGCGATGAATATTGAATATGTGATTGATCCAACTTTAGTTAGAGGGTTAGATTATTATAATCACACTGCTTTTGAAATTATGAGTGATCATGAAGGTTTTGGAGCAATTACAACGCTTTTAGGTGGTGGACGTTATAATGGATTAACAAAAGAATTAGGTGGGCCAGATGTGCCTGGAATCGGATTTGGTATGGGATTAGAACGCTTGATTTTAGCACTTGAAACTGAAAAAGTAACATTACCAATTGAAGATGAATTAGATGTATTTTTTGTAACATTTGGTGAAGGCATTAAATCTGAAGCGGTAAGCATTATCCAAACATTAAGAGAAAATAATATTCAAGTTGACAAAGACTATCAAGACCGTAAACCTAAAGGTCAATTTAAAGCAGCGGATCGATTTAAGGCAAAATTTGTTTTAATATTAGGTGAAGATGAATTAAATAAAGGTATTCTAAACGTCAGATCAATGGCATCTGGTGAACAAGAAGAAGTAGAAATTAATAATATAGTTAGTTATTTAAAAGATAAACTAGGGGGAAATTAATATGACAGTACGTACTTATGCAGGTAAATTAACAGAGGAAAATATCGATGAAACAGTATTATTAAAAGGGTGGGTTAATCGACGCCGAGATTTAGGAGACCTTATTTTTATTGATTTACGTGATCAATCAGGTTTAATTCAACTTGTTTTTAACCCTGATTTTTCTAAAGAAGCATTAGCAACTGCTGAAACTTTAAGAAGTGAATTCGTTATTGAAGTAGAAGGAAAGATCGTTAAGCGTGATGAAGGCACGATTAATCCTAATATCGCAACGGGTAAGATTGAAGTAACTGTAACAGACTTAAAGATTATTAATAAATCTAAAAGTTTACCATTTTTAATTCATGAAGCAGAAGATGTTTCAGAAGAAATTCGTTTAAAATATCGTTATTTAGATTTACGTCGAGAGGAACTACAAAAAACATTTAAGATCCGTCATAAAACAACAGAGTCAATTCGTAATTATTTAAATAAAAATGAATTTTTAGATATGGAAACACCAATTTTAACAAAAAGTACACCAGAAGGAGCACGTGATTATTTAGTACCTAGTCGAGTGCATCAAGGTGAATTTTATGCATTACCACAATCACCACAATTATTTAAGCAGTTATTAATGATGAGCGGTTTTGAAAAATACTATCAAATAGCACGTTGTTTTAGAGATGAAGATTTACGTGCTGATCGTCAACCTGAATTTACTCAAGTAGATATCGAAACTGCATTTTTAACAAGTGATGAAATTATGGCACTTATCGAAGGCATGATGAAACAAATTATGAAAGATGTTTTAGATATTGATATTCAATTACCGTTTAAAAAAATGCCTTATGATGAAGCAATGAATCGTTTTGGTTCTGATAAACCAGATACACGTTTTGATTTAGAACTTATACATGTCTCAGACATTGTTAAAGATACTGAATTTAAAGTCTTTAGTGGAGCAGTTGCATCAGGTGGTAAAGTAGCTCTATTAAATGTGAAGGGCGAAGCTGATAATTATACACGTAAAGATATTGATGGTTTAACAGAATTTGTAGCTGATTATGGTGCAAAAGGTTTAGCATGGATGAAAGTTAAAGGTAATGAATTAACAGGTCCAATTGTCAAGTTTTTAAGTGATGACGAATTAACAGCTATTAAATCAGAAGCAAATGCTGAAGATGGTGATTTATTATTATTTGTAGCAGATAAATCTAAAATTGTATACGCAAGCTTAGGTGCATTAAGAATGAAACTTGGAAAAGATTTAGACTTAATTGATAAATCAAAATACAATTTCTTATGGATCGTGGATTGGCCATTACTTGAATATGATGAAGATGCAAAACGTTATACTGCAGCCCATCACCCTTTCACATCACCACAAGAAGCAGATTTAGATAAATTATCGACTGAACCAGAATCTGTCAGAGCGAATGCTTATGATATTGTCTTAAATGGATTCGAACTAGGTGGTGGATCGATTAGAATAAATAATCGCAAACTACAAAATGAAATGTTTGAAGTATTAGGATTTACAGAAGAACAAGCTGAAAGTCAGTTTGGTTCCTTACTGGAAGCATTAGAGTTTGGTGCACCACCACACGGGGGAGTTGCTTTAGGATTAGACCGTTTAGTAATGCTTCTTGCTGATAAGACAAATATTAGAGATACAATACTATTCCCTAAAACTGCAACAGCAACAGACTTGCTTACTCAAGCTCCAAGCCCAGTGAGTGAAAAACAACTTGATGAGTTAGCTCTTGAATTACAAAATGAAGACGACTAAATAAAAGTGTTATAGTTTTATTAAAAATACTACACTTCGAGCAGAAACAATTTTGCCAAGTGTAGTATTTTATTTTATTACTTGCATAAAGCGCTTACATGTGTTATTCTTTAGTTAATCAAATAATCCTGATTTGTTCGTGGATAAATTAATTTTGTCCGAACACGTATAATGTAAGGGAGTTTGCAGTTTCTAATTGTTGGAGGTTCACTTATTTAAACAAGTCAAGTTGTTTATTCGTTGTAACCTAATAATTAGAACAAAACACCCACCTGCTAAGAAGCGGGCTAAAAATATCTTGAAACGGCAAAATTGGGATTATCTATTAAGCGACAAACTAATTAATCCATTAGTTTGTCGCTTAATTTAATTTTGGCTATTAATATTGTCGTAAACTTGTTTAAAAGCACGTTCAAATTTACTGTTCTCATTTGGTTGATAATATTTTTTATGTTTTATGTTATCTGGTAGATACTGTTGTTTTACCCAGCCATTATCATAATTATGCGGATATTTATATCCTACTCCACGACCGATTTCTTTTGCGCCTGAATAATGCGCATCCTTTAAATGATTAGGAATCTCTCCTATGTTACCTTTTTTAATATCAGCTAAGGCTGAATCAAGTGCACTATAAGCGCTGTTAGACTTAGGTGAAAGAGCAAGTTCTGTTACAGCAACGGCAAGTGGAATTCTACCTTCAGGAAACCCAAGGCGTTCAGCAGCTTGAACTGCTGCTAGAGATCTCGGACCAGCTTGGGGATTTGCAATGCCAATATCTTCATATGCAATAACAACAAGTCGTCTAGCTATACTTTCTAAATCACCAGCTTCGATTAAGCGGGCTAAATAATGTAATGAAGCGTTAACGTCACTGCCACGAATTGATTTTTGAAAGGCAGAAAGCACGTCATAATGAGCATCGCCTCCTTTATCATGAGAGAAACTCTTCTTTTGCATACACTCCTCAGCGATTTCTAACGTAATATTTTTTTCATCTTTTTGATTTGCAGGTGTCGAACTTACTGCTAATTCTAACCCATTTAATGCAGCTCTTAAGTCACCATTTGCACTTTGGGCAAAATGATTAAGTGCATCATCACTGATTAAAATTGTTTCATTTCCATAACCTTCCTCTTTATCTTCTAAGGCACGCTTTAATGCAATAGCAACATCATCAGGCTTGAGTGCGTTAAGTTCAAATAGATGTGTTCTACTCCTAATAGCAGGATTAATTGAGTGATATGGATTACTTGTTGTACAACCAATCAATGTTAGTAAATTATTTTCTAAATGAGGAAGTAAAAAGTCTTGTTTAGCTTTATCTAGACGATGTACCTCATCAAGAATTAATACCAATGATCCAGACATTTTTGCTTCTTCAACGACGATTTCCATATCTTTCTTTTTATCTATCACGGCATTAAGTTCACGATATGGTAATTTTAAACTTTTAGCTAGAGCTTCAGCCATTGATGTTTTGCCTGTTCCTGGAGGACCAAATAAAATCATCGATGCTAATTGATTTGCTGAAACCATTCTTCTAATAACTTTATTTTCTCCAACCAAATGGTCTTGTCCAATAATTCCATTTATATCTTTTGGTCTCATTCTATATGCAAGTGGTTGATGCGACATTATAACCATCCTTTAATAAAAATTGTTTGTTTATCTACATTAGGCTTCAATCGATTAAAATGCAAGAAGTTGTTCGTTCATGCTATAATAGTTTAACATATGATATTATTATACTTTAAAAATAGATGAAATTCAGATAAATAGAGGTGTACGATTTGAAGATTTCAACAAAAGGTCGTTATGGTTTAACAATTATGCTTGAATTAGCACGAGAATATGGTAAGGGACCCATGTCCTTAAAAGCCATTGCAAATAAAAATGAATTATCAATTCATTACTTAGAACAACTAGCTACACCCCTTCGAAATGCCGGTTTAGTAAAAAGTATTCGCGGTGCTTATGGTGGTTATCAGCTTGTGAATGAGCCAGCAGAGATAACTGTTGGTGATATTATTCGTGTATTAGAAGGTCCGATTACACTTGTTGAAGGTATTGAAGAACAAGAGCCTGCACAACAAAATTTATGGCTGCGAGCGACAGAAGCTGTTAAAGAAGTGTTAGACACAACAAGTTTATTAGACCTCATGCAAACAGATACTGAAAAAATTGAAGATGCATATATGTTTTACATTTAATAGATTGAGAGGAAGATTAGATGATTTACTTGGATCATGCAGCAACAACACCAGTTCATCAAGAAGTACTAGACGCAATGTACCCATTATTTATCGAAAATTTTGGAAATCCATCTAGTCTTCACCAATATGGAAGAAATGGTCGGCGACTAATAGATTCTGCTAGAAATTATCTTGCATCGACAATAAATGCAAAAGAGCATGAGATTGTCTTAACAAGTGGCGGAACAGAATCAAACAATTTAGCGATTACAGGTACAGCACTCGCCAATGAATATAAAGGTAATCATATTATCACAACAGCACAAGAGCACCATGCTATCTTGCATATTATGGATTATTTGATTAGTCGTGGTTTTCACGTAACTTATTTACCAGTTAATGAATCAGGATTAATTAATATAAATGACTTAGAACGTTCATTGACAAATGAAACAATATTAGTTTCAATTATGACAGCTAATAATGAAACAGGTGCTTTGCAACCAATAAAAGAAATTGGTAATCTTTTAAAAGATCATCAAGCCTATTTTCATACAGATGCAGTACAAGCATACAGTATGATAGATATAGATGTAAAAGAGATTGGGATTGACTTATTAACGACATCAGCACATAAATTAAATGGACCTAAAGGTGTAGGTTTTTTATATATAAATGAAGATGCAGATATTCAACCTATTCATTTTGGGGGAGAACAAGAACGTAAACGCAGACCAGGAACAGAGAATGTTGTCGGAGCAGTAGGTTTCAAAAAAGCAGCTGAGTTAGCCCAAAAAAATAAAGTTGAAAACAATAAAAAATATCAACATTTTAAAAAGATATTTTTAGATACATTAACAGAACGAGACGTAACATATTTAATAAATGGTGATTTAGATCATTCAATCGCAACAATTTTAAATCTAAGTTTTCCAGGTATGAAAATTGAAACGTTATTAACAGCATTTGATATTGAAGGCGTTGCAGCATCAAGTGCTAGCGCTTGTACAGCTGGTTCAGTCGAACCATCCCATGTTCTAACAGCAATGTATGGGAAAAAAAGTGAACGTATTTACAATTCAGTTAGATTTAGTTTCGGTAGTATGAATACTGAAGAAAACGTTAAAGAAGCAGCTGTAAAAATTTCAAATGTCATTAATCGATTAATAAAAAAGTGAGGGATTATAGTGACAGAAAATAAACGTGTAGTTGTAGGTATGAGCGGTGGAGTAGACTCTTCAGTAACAGCTCTTTTATTAAAAGAACAAGGTTATGATGTGATAGGTATTTTTATGAAAAATTGGGACGATACAGATGAAAGTGGATTTTGTACAGCAACAGCTGATTATGAAGACGTGATTAAAGTATGTAATCAGTTAGAGATACCATATTACACAGTTAATTTTGAAAAGGAATATTGGGATAAAGTATTCACTTATTTTTTAGATGAATATAAAGCTGGTAGAACGCCTAATCCTGATATCATGTGTAATAAAGAAATTAAATTCAAAGCATTTTTAGACTATGCGCTTCAATTAGGAGCAGATTATGTTGCAACAGGACATTATGCTCAGATTGATCGATCAAGTGGAAAAGCTAAATTATTAAAAGGGCTTGATGAAAATAAAGATCAGTCTTATTTCTTAAGTCAATTAAACGAAGACGTTCTAGAGAAAGTTATGTTTCCTTTAGGTGATATCGATAAAACAGAAGTAAGAGAAATTGCTAAAAAACATAATTTAGCCACAGCAACAAAAAAAGATAGTACTGGTATTTGTTTTATTGGAGAACGTAATTTTAAAGATTTTCTAAGCGAATATTTACCAGCTCAGCCAGGTAAGATGCAAACATTAACTGGTGAAGTTAAAGGGAAACATGACGGTTTAATGTATCACACAATCGGTCAAAGACATGGTTTAGGAATTGGTGGCCCTGGCGAGCCGTGGTTTGTCGTTGGGAAAAACGTTAAAGAAAATATTTTATATGTTGAACAAGGATACTATCATGAAGCACTTTATTCTGATGCACTTATTGCAACAGATATGAACTGGGTCAATGGTTTACCAAAAGAAACGATATTTACATGTACGGCTAAATTTAGATATCGTCAAAAAGATAGTCAGGTGACTGTTACTGTTTTAGATGATCATACAGCACGGATTGACTTTGCAGATTCACAAAGAGCAATCACACCAGGTCAAGCTTTAGTCTTATATCAAGGTCGTGTTTGTTTAGGTGGCGGAACTATTAGTGATATTTATAAAAATGAAGAACAAATTAAATATGTTGGATAAAATTTGGACTATGTTATCTAATTAGCATAGTCTTTCTATCTATAAAGGAGTATTCTACATGGAAAATTTTGATCAAGCGTTAATTTATATGAAAGATGGTAATTATGAAAAAGCAGCAGAAGAGTTTATTAATTATATTAATGAAAATGAAACAGATCCAATTGGCTATTTAAACTTTGGAAATATGCTAGCAACACTTGAACAATATGAAGAAGCAGAGCGCTTCATTCGTAAAGCGATTGAGTTAGATGAAAATTTAGCAACAGGTTATTATAGTTTGGGTAATATTTTCTATGAGCAAGAAATGTACCGAGCAGCACAGACACAACTTCAAGAAGCGATATTATTAGGTTTAGATGATGCAGATGTTCACTTCTTACAAGGAATGTCACTCTGGCAAGAAGACCATCACCAATTAGCTCTGCCTTATTTATTAAGAGCAACTGAAATAGAACCTGATGATTTAGACATTAAATTTCAATATGGTTTATTATTAGCTCAATTAGACCAAATTGAAGAGGCAGAAAAAATATTTAATTCTATTTTAGCTGTTGATCAAACGCACGCCGATGCTTTATATAATTTAGGTGTGGTTGATGCATTTAGAGAAGACTATCAAGCAGCATTAGATAAATTTAATAAAGCATTAGCTTCCAATGCTGAACATATGCTCGCAGCAAATGGTAAAAAGAATATGGAAGCATTATTAGCTGAAGAATAGAGTGAGGGTTTTAAATGACAGAATCATTTAATAATGAGGAAGAGCGTGGATTTATTAAAGGTGAAATACTATTCACGATTTTTGAAAATGAAGCGGAACATTTCTCGATTGCAAAAATAAAAGTGAATGATACAAATGAATCTTTTGATGAAAAGGAAATTGTAGGTAAAGGGTATTTTGCTAATTTGCAAGAAGGAAACACATATAGATTCTATGGTAAATTAATCAAACACCATAAGTTTGGTCTACAATACGATGTTGATTCATTTGAGACTTTTGTTCCTGCAACAGAAGATGGATTAATTAGTTATTTATCCAGTGATCTATTCCCTGGTATTGGTAAAAAAATAGCTAAGTCTATTGTCGATAAATTCGGTGAAGATGCGATTAATGAAATTCTTAAAAACCCTAAAGAAGTGTATAATATCCCACGAATGAATCAGAAAACAGCTGCTAATTTAATAAGTGTTATTCAATCGAATCAAGGATTTGAACAAGTAGTAATTCAATTGTCTAAATATGGGATTGGATTAAAGATGGCACAACAACTTCATAATTTATATAAAGAAGAAACAATTGAACTTCTCCTAGAAGATCCTTATACATTTGTATACGATATTGAAGGTTTCAGCTTTAAACTCGCTGATAAAATAGGTCAGATGAATCAAATATCCCCGATTCATCCAAATCGAGTCGGAGCTGCAGTTATTTATGTCTTAGAAGAAAATATGCGTTCAGGGCATGTTTATTTACCTGAAGGCGATTTAATTGATCAAGCCTTTCAAATTTTAAATACACATGAAATGACAAATGATTTACTTAATGAAGTATTACTGTTATTAAATGAAAAGAAACGCATAAAATTAAGTGATCAGAAAGTATATTTAATCTCTTTATATTATGCAGAAGATGGTTTTAGTTCTCATTTAAAACGAATTATGTCGATTCCGATTGATGAAGAAACACCGACTTCAGATTTACTTAAAATAGCGGGTGACGTTGAAGAAAGTGAAATTATTAGTTATGGAGAAGAGCAATTTGAAGCAATAAGTCAAGCCATTAATTCAAAAGTAATGATTTTAACAGGAGGTCCAGGAACAGGAAAAACAACTGTCATTAAAGGAATCTTAAAAGCATTTTCTTCGATTCATGATTTATCAATGAATGCAGATGACTATAAAAGTGCAAAAGATTTTCCTTTTGTTTTAACAGCTCCAACAGGTAGAGCAGCTAAACGATTGCAAGACTCAACAGGTATCAAAGCAACAACGATTCATCGTCTGCTCGGTTGGGATGGAAGTGATCATTTTGAAAAGAATGAATTTGAACAGTTGTCAGGACGCTACTTAATTATCGATGAGTTTTCAATGGTTGATATTTGGCTTGCAAATAATCTATTTAAAGCAATTCCCTCAGACATGCAAGTGTTATTAGTCGGAGATGAAGATCAATTACCTTCAGTAGGACCTGGACAAGTATTATCAGATTTGCTTTCGAGTGAGTTAATCCCTTTAGTTACTCTAAATGAAGTGTATAGACAAAAAGAAGGTTCAAAAATTATTCAGCTTGCTCATAAAATAAAAAATGATGATGTTGTGCCAGCAGACTTAAAAAATGATTTAGATTTTAGTTTTATACCTTGCCAAACACACCAAGTTATTGAAGTTGTTACGACAGTTATTCAAAAAGCAATGCAAAAAGATATTGATGTCCAAGATATTCAAGTATTAGCACCGATGTACCGAACGAATGCAGGTATAAATATGATTAATAAAGAACTTCAAGCATTAATTAATCCACCAACAAGAGGAAAAAGAGAAATAAAAGTATTTGATGATTTACTTAGAGTGGGCGATAAAGTTATTCAATTAGTTAATCAACCTGAAGATGGTGTTTCTAATGGTGATATCGGCGAAATTATTGCTATTTTTAGAGCAAATGAAAATGTTGATAAACAAGAAGAGATTGTTGTTGCTTATGAAGATTTAGAAGTTGTCTATCGACGTAATGAGTTTCAAAATATTATGCTTGCATACTGCATTTCGATTCATAAATCTCAAGGTAGTGAATTTCCTATTGTTATTTTACCAGTTGTTCCCGCATATAATCGGATGCTTCGAAAGAACTTAATTTATACTGGGATAACACGAAGTCAAAATTCACTTATTATGTGTGGTGATAAAGCTTCATTTATACAAGGTATCAAAACAAATGATACAAATTTAAGGTACACATCTTTAAACGAGCAACTACAACAAAAATTATTAGTTGATGATATGGATTTAGATGAATTTAATGAACTAGATAAGACTGATTCACTTTCTCCATATGACTTTATGGAATAGCTAAAACATGTAATTGACAAATTAATTTATTTGCATATAATTAACTATAGATATTTAAAACGATGACAGTCTAAGTACAATAACCACTTTACTTAAGAGAGGGATTTTCATGGCTGAAAGAAATCCTATTAAAGTTTATTGGAACGCTAAACTAGAGTACGAGTAAAACTCGTCGGCGCATACCGTTATCATGATAAAGTGATGAATAAATTATTATTCATAAATAGGGTGGTACCGCGAAAAATCTCGTCCCTGCAATTTTGCAGAGAGGAGTTTTTTTTCTGTATTAAACATTTATGAAGTGAGGGGTATTAAAATGACAATAACATCAGCAGAATTACGTAAATTATTTTTAGATTTTTTCCAAGAAAAAAAACATAAAGTTGAACCTAGTGCACCACTTGTCCCCATTGACGATGACAGTTTGTTATGGATTAATAGTGGTGTAGCAACATTAAAAAAATATTTCGATGGTACAATTGTTCCTGATAATCCTAGGATTGTTAATGTTCAAAAAGCAATTCGCACAAACGATATTGAAAATGTTGGATTTACAGCACGACATCACACTTTTTTTGAAATGTTAGGAAATTTCTCAATAGGTGAATACTTTAAAAAAGAAGCGATTCATTGGGCTTGGGAATTTCTAACAGATAAGCAATGGATTGGATTTGACCCTGAATTGTTATCAGTTACTGTTCATCCTGAAGATGATGAAGCTTATAATATTTGGTTAAATGAGATTAATTTACCTGAAGAAAGAATTATTCGCTTAGAAGAAAATTTCTGGGATATCGGGGAGGGACCAAGTGGACCTAACACAGAAATATTTTATGATCGCGGTCCTGAATTTGGTAATGATAAAAATGACCCTGAGCTTTTTCCAGGTGGAGAAAACGCACGTTATGTAGAAATTTGGAACTTAGTATTTTCAGAATTTAATCATAATCCTGATGATACATATACACCATTACCTAATAAAAATATCGATACAGGAATGGGCTTTGAGCGTATCGTTTCGATTGTTCAAAATGTGCCAACTAATTTTGATACGGATTTATTTGTTCCAATACTTAATAAAATAGGCACATTTACTTCACATAAATATGGAGATAGTCAAGAAAAAGATATTGCATTTAAAATTATTGCAGATCATATCAGAACAGTCTCATTTGCGATTGGAGATCATGCCTTACCTTCGAATGAAGGACGTGGGTATATTTTAAGACGTTTAATTAGACGTGCAACACGTTATGCCAAACAAATTAATATTAACGATCCATTTATGTATAAATTGGTTCCAGTTGTTGGCGAAATTATGCAGACTTATTATCCTGAAGTTAAAGCTCAAGAAGAACAAATTATGAAAATAATAAAAAATGAAGAAGAGCGTTTCCACGAAACATTAAACGATGGAATTAGTCGCCTTGAAACAATTATGGATGAACAACGCAAAAATAAAAGCTCTATTATTCCTGGCGATGCAGTCTTCCAGCTTTACGATACGTATGGTTTTCCAAAAGAATTGACAGAAGAATATGTCAGCGAATTTAATTTTACAATTGATGAAGATGGTTTTGATAAAGAAATGGAAAATCAACGTTCTCGCGCAAGACAAGCACGTCAATCAAGTGAATCGATGCAAGTTCAAAGTGATTTATTGAGTAAATTAGATGTAGAGAGTAAGTTTATTGGTCACAGCCAATTAAGTAATGTAACAGAACTTGTCACAATCTTAAAAGATGGTAAATATGTCGATAAATTAAATCAAGGTGAAGAAGGATTTGTTGTTTTAGCAGAAACACCTTTTTATGCAGAAAGTGGTGGCCAAAAAGCAGATAGTGGTCTAATAAAAAATGACTCATTTGAAGCTGAAGTTGTCGATGTTCAAAAAGCACCAAAAGGTCAACATTTACATCAGATTAAAGTTTTAACAGGAACAATTAATCAAAATAAACAAGTGACAACATCTGTTAATAGAACAATGCGAGAAGATATTGTAAAAAACCATACAGCTACTCACTTACTTCATCAAGCTCTAAAAGATGTTTTAGGTGATCATATTAGTCAAGCAGGTTCACAAGTAACTGAAAATGGTTTAAGATTTGATTTCACTCACTTTAATAGTGTTTCTCATGATGAATTAAATAAAATAGAACGCACTGTTAACGAACAAATCTGGGCTCATTTACCAGTAGCAATTGAATCAATGCCTATTGATAAAGCGAAAGAAAAAGGTGCAATGGCTTTATTTGGAGAAAAGTATGGTGATGTTGTAAGAGTAGTTGAAGTAGGTCCTTATAGTTTAGAGTTATGTGGTGGCTGTCATGTGAATAATACATCTGAAATAGGTATTTTTAAAATTCAATCTGAATCAGGTATTGGTGCAGGTACAAGAAGAATTGAAGCTGTAACAAGTAAAGAAGCTTATCTTTATGTTGATAAAAAATTAACAACACTCAATGAAAGTGCTATGTTATTCAAAGTACCTGATAGTGAACTACCACAGCGTATAAATCGAGTATTTACACAAATTAAAGAATTAGAAAAAGAAAATGAATCTCTCCAAGCAAAAGCAGCACATGCTCAAGCTGATGGTTTATTAGATAATATTGAAAAGATAAATGAAATGAATGTTCTTTTAAAAGAAGTAGATGCTAAAGACATGGATCAATTAAGGACAATGATTGATGAATTAAGAAATAAAATGGATTCAGGTATTATCATGTTAGCCTCTGAAATTAAAGGGAAAGTTCAAATCGTTACGAGTGTGTCAAAAGATTTAACAGCTGAAGGTATGCACGCAGGAAACTTAATTAAAAAAGCTGCTCAAATTTGTGGTGGTGGCGGTGGTGGACGTCCGGAAATGGCACAAGCTGGAGGAAAAGATAGTAGTAAGTTATCAGAAGCCTTTGAAGCAGTTAGAGAAATGATAAATAACTAAATTTATATATTAGCCTTTTATCTGCATAAAGTGATACAATTAAAATTGATACATGGTTAAATGTAAGAACTACTAATTTAAATGAGGTGTCACAATGAGTTCAATAGATAAAACAATGAAATTCAACTTTTCTGATGAGCCATATGATCAAGATATTAAAAGTGCTTTAATAACAATTCATGAAGCTCTAGAAGAAAAGGGTTATAATCCAATTAATCAAATTGTTGGTTATTTATTATCAGGTGACCCAGCTTATATACCACGCCACAAAGACGCAAGAAATTTAATGCGTAAACTAGAACGTGATGAAATAATCGAAGAACTTGTTAAGTTTTATTTAGAAGAACAAACAAAGGGGTTAAAATGAGAATTATCGGACTAGATGTTGGATCTAAAACAATCGGAGTTGCATTAAGTGATGCACTAAAAATTACTGCACAAGGGCTTTTAACGATTGATTGGAAAGAAGAACAAATTGATTCAGCAGATAAGCAACTAAAAGAGATTATAAAAAAATATGAAGTGTCCCATATTGTAATTGGACTACCTAAACATATGAATGGTTCAATTGGTATCCGTGGTGAAGCTTCAGAAAAATATGCTAAACATTGTGAAGAAGTTCATGGCATACCTGTTTCATTGTGGGATGAGCGACTATCTACAGTTGCTGCAGAGCGCATGTTGATTGAAGCAGATGTTAGTCGTGCGAAAAGAAAAAAAGTAATTGATAAGATGGCAGCAGTGATGATTTTACAAGGTTATCTGGATCAATTATTATAATATAGGAGGTTAATATATGTCTGATAATAAAATTGAAGCAAATGAAAGAATATTCATCCCTGATGATGAAGGAGTAGACCACGAATTTGAAGTTGTCCTTCCTTTTGAACTTGATGAAACAAATGCATTATATATAGCTGTAGTGCCAATAGAACAAGTTGAAGCTGAAGAAGCTGATCTTTATGTCTTCCGTTATGAAGAAGAAGGCGATGACTTAAAAGTTTTTCAAATTGAATCTGATGAAGAATGGGATTTAGTAGAAGAAGTCTTAAATACATTACTGTAAAAGAATGATAAGAATGGTATCTAATACCATTCTTATCATTTGTTAATAAGAGAATAGATTTTTAGGAAATTGCTAAATAGGAGGCAAAATAGTGTCAGATAATGATAAAGAATCTTATATCGTTAAAAAAACTTCTTTTTTCGTTATAATTGCTATTATATTAGTGATCTTAATTGTTCTTTTTTTCGGCTATATATATGTTAGTTCGGGATTAAAACCAGTTGATAAAAATGATACTTCTACTGTAGAAGTTGAAATACCTCTAGGGTCATCTTCATCAGGTATAGCGAATATATTAGAAGAAAAAAAGATTATTAAAAACGCTAAATTATTTAGTGTCTATGTAAAATTAAAAAATAAGGCTGATTTTCAAGCAGGAAGCTATGAATTATCACCGTCACAAACAATTGAAGAAATCATAGAAGAATTGCAAAGTGGTAAAGTAATTAACGAACCTACACATGTAGTCACGATACCAGAAGGTAAGTCGTTAGAACAAATAGCTGAGTTATATTCGAAAAAATTTGAATTCACAAAAGATGACTTTATAAATACGGCAAATGATAAAGCGTTTATTGATAAATTAATAAAAGCTTATCCAAATACTGTTACAAAAGAAGTTAAAAATAGTGATATTATTTTTCCTTTAGAAGGCTATTTATATGCATCAACTTATGAATATTTTGATGAAGAACCTAATATTGAAGATATTATAACTTCTATGGTCGAAAGAACCGATAAACATTTAACAGAAGAATTAACCGATAAAGAAGTTGATTTAAATGTACATGAAATATTAACATTAGCATCTGTTATTGAACGAGAATCTAAATTTGATGAAGACCGTGAAAAAGTATCACAAGTATTTATTAATAGGATTAATTCAAATATGAAATTACAAAGTGATATAACTGTCTCTTATGCACTTGGCGAACATAAAACGCTTATTTCATACGATGATATCGAGGTAGATTCACCTTATAACACATATGTAGTTACTGGTTTACCTGTTGGTCCCATTGATTCACCAAGTATAGAATCAATCAAAGCAGCTATTAAACCAGAAGGCAAAGACTTTACTGCTGAATATTTCTACGCAAGACCATCAGGTGAAACGTTATATTCAGAAACATTAGCTGAGCATAATAAAATAAAAAACCAATATAAGCATGAATGGCAGGAATTAAGTGAAAATGATGAATAATCAAGATATTATTACAGAATATTTGAAAAATATTTTGCCGGATCAGAGAGACTGGGAAACAGAGTTAATCACATATGCAAAAGAAAATCGTATACCAATTATTGAACCTGTAAGTATGAGATTTATTACTCAGTTAATTAAATTATCTCAACCAGAACATATATTAGAAATTGGAACAGCGATTGGATATTCGGCTTTATCAATGCATCATGCATTACCTAAAGCAAAAATTACAACGCTCGAACGAGATGACGAAATGATTAGTCAAGCAAAAGAAAACTTTGCTAAATATTCAATTAATAATCATTTGAATTTAATAACAGGAGATGCACTGAATACTTTGCCTGAACTAATTGATGAAGCAAGAGAATTTGATTTTATTTTTATAGACGCAGCTAAAGGCCAATATAAAAAATTCTTTGAATATGCGATGAGCTTACAAGCAAATAAAGGTGTTATTGTAACAGATAATGTTTTGTTTAAAGGTTATGCAACAGGTCAGTTAACTAATCACAATAGATTTCAAAAATTAGGTAAAAAAATTAATGAATATAATATATGGTTAATGAATAATGAAAAATATGATACGTCAATTCTTCCAATAGGAGACGGAATTGCACTTAGTATTAAAAAATAAAATTAAGGGAGCATGTACAAAATGGCAGAAGAAAAAAGTTTTTATATGACAAAAGAAGGAAAAGAAAAGTTAGAAGAAGAATTACACACGTTAAAAACTGTTAAAAGAAAAGAAGTTGTTGAAAGAATTAAAATTGCTAGAGACTTTGGAGATTTATCTGAGAACTCAGAGTATGACTCAGCAAAAGAAGAGCAAGCATTTGTAGAAACGCGTATTGCACAAGTTGAAAAAATGATTCGTTATGCAGTAATAATTGAAAGTGATAATAAAAATAAAGGAATCGTAGATTTAGGTAAAACTGTTACATTTAAAGAATTACCTGATGGAGAAGAAGAAACATACACAATTGTTGGTAGTGCAGAAGCTGATCCATTTGAAGGTAGAATCTCTAATGATTCACCTATGGCTAAGAGTTTAATTGGAAAAGAGATTGGTGCAGAAGTTATGGTTGCTACACCAGGCGGAGAATTTAAAGTCCAAATCACTAATGTTAAATAAATGTTAATTTCATTTAGGAGGTTCTTTTATGGTAGATAATTATTCAAATACGCGCACTAGCCGTCATCAAAAAAAACATAATAAAGGTCGTAATCTGATCATATTTGGTGCTTTAGCTTTATTATTTATTGCAATTGTCTTTTCATTAATTGTCTTAAATAAAAGTGCAGAGCCAACCGAAAATGAACTAGAGACTACTGAGCAATCTGATGTAAATGATGATAATTCAGATAATCAAAATCAATTAGTTAATAAAGATGATGAATCAGACGAAGAAGAGGCATTAGAAAAAGAACAAACTGAAGAAGAAGAAAAGGAAGAACAGGCTAAAAAAGAGGCAGCTGAAAAAGAGAAAAAAGAAAAAGAGGAACAAGAAAAAGTAAAAGAAACACAAGGAAGTTCAAATGATTCAAATGTAGTTAAATCATATAGTGGTGATTGGAGTCCCGTAGGAACAACACAAAAGGGTACTCATAAAACTAACTATTCTAATGGTTCAAAAGACAGAAAAGAAATTAAAAAAGCAGTTAGTCAAGTTACAGGCGTTTCGGAATCTGACATGATCGAATGGCGCGTTGAAAACGGCGGAAATAAAAAAGTTGAAGCCACAATAACAAATGGTAAGCAAACAGAAACCTACCGTGTTTACTTGACTTGGATAGACAACAAAGGATGGAAAGTTACCAAGTATGAAGAATTAAAACGAAATGACAAGAAATAGGTGAAAATAATTGGTAATAGGTATTATTGGAGCTATGGATGAGGAAATAGCCTTATTAAAATCAAAAATGACGGAAGTAACCGAAACAAACATTTCACAAATAGATTTTTATAAAGGACAATTAGCAGGTAAAGAAGTTGTCTTAATGAAATCAGGGATCGGTAAAGTAAATGCAGCGATATCAGCAACCATTTTACATGAACATTTTAATCCTTCGCTTGTTATTAATGCAGGCAGTGCAGGTGGTTTAAAAGAAAAGCATTCAGTTGGTGATATCATTATTTCAAGTGAAGTTATTCATCATGATGCTGATGCAACAGTATTTAATTATAAACTTGGACAAATACCACAGATGCCTGAAACATTTGTTGCTTGCAAAGATTTAATTAACTTAGTAAAAAAAAGTGTAACAAAGTTAGGTTTACCAGCTGATATTGGTTTGATTGGAACAGGCGATTCATTTATTGGTCGAGAGAATCAAGTCAAACATATTAAAGCTAATTTTCCTGATATAGTTGCAACAGAAATGGAAGCAGTGAGTGTCGCTCAAGTTTGTTATACTTATCAGACGCCATTTGTAATCATTAGAGCACTATCGGATATTGCAGGAAAAGATTCATCAATTTTATTTGAAGAATTTCTAGAAAAAGCAGCAACAAATTCTGCTAAAGTTATTATTGAAACAATTAAACAATTATAAAAAAAAGATAAACCTGCTATTTAGCAGGTTTATCTTTTTTTCTCATATAATCTTCGTATTCATCTTCACGATGTCTTAAATATGGTTTTACACCACTTTTATGAGCGGCTCTTGATAACATATGACCACCAACTGGGTTAGTCAATAAGATAAAGATGATCGCTAATAACAATTTTCCACTTAGTAAACCATGTGCAACATATAAAAATAAAAATGTTCCAATTAAAAGGCTAGCTATACCTAGTGTTGGAGCTTTTGTTGCAGCATGTAATCGAGTGAAAACTCCAGGAAATCTAATTATTCCAACGGCACTTGAAAAGATGAAAAATGTTCCGATTAATAAAAAGAGAATAATTAAAATATAGGTAATAATCGTCAGTAAATCAATCATCGTCGCGCTCAATTAAAACACCCATTTCTATGTATTTTGCCAATGCTAGAGTTCCAATAAATGACAAAATACCAATTAGTAAAATAACATCTGTTAACTTCGTTGTAATGACTAAAATAGAAGTTAATGCTGCAACAGCCATTAAACAAACACCGATGACATCTAAAGCCATTGCTCGATCAGGATTAGATGGTCCAACAATAATACGATAAATTAAAAGGATTAATGAAAGTGCTATGCCAAACAAACAAATTATGGTTATTACATGTAAAGTAGAATCAAGAAAATTTATGATGTTTGTCATTTTGTCACCTCCATAATTGCCTTTTCAAAAGTATTTTTAATATCATAAATCGATTGCTCTTTTTCGTTGATATGCATTGCGTGAATGAAAATATTTTTATTATCATCGGATATGGCAATCGATAACGTTCCTGGTGTTAGAGAAATTAAATTTGCTAGTAAAGTGATTTCCCAATTCTTTTTAACATCAATTGGCATAGCGAATATGCCAGGTTCAAAATTTGGTTTTTTAGCATAGACTAATTTAACAACATCAACATTTGATAAAATTAACTCTCGAATAAATATATAAAACAATACAATAATTTTATAGAATCTTTCTAAATAAAAACGTTCATTAAAAAATCTATTTAATATAAGTAGTAGTAAAATACCTACAATATAACCTATAACAAATGTGATAAACGTATAACTTTCACTTAAAAACATCCACATAAAAGAAATAATGAGATTGACAACAATTTGAAAGGCCATAGTTGATTACTCCTTTAAAACTGAATTAATATATATTTCTGGATCTAATAAATATTCAGAGATTAATTCAATGTTTGGATATACCCACTCTGCTCCAACACCTAAGAGAACAGAAATACTTAATAGAAAAACAATCGGTGATAGGAGACCCTTTGTCGATTTAATAGGAAGATCAACTTGTTTTTCCCCCCAAAATCCTTGAATAAATATTTTCATAACCGAGTATAAAATGAGTAGACTCGAGACTAAAGCTACAATAACAATAACAACTTCATCATTTGCAAAAGATCCTTTAATCAGTAGTAACTTTCCAATAAATCCACTTAACGGTGGAATTCCAGCTAAAACAAATGCTGAAAGAAACAACATCCACCCTAATATGGGATAATTATGAATTAAGCCACCCATTTTTTTCAAATTAGAAGTACCTGCAACATATACAACAACACCAACAATTAGAAATAGAGCTGCTTTGATAATCATATCATGAATCAAGTAGTAAACAGAACCACTGAGTGCGTCTTGATTAAATACAGCTAATCCATATAAAATAAATCCAATTGAAGGAATAACATTATAGGCCACAATCATTTTAACATCTTTCGTTGATAGAGCACCTATCACCCCAAAGATCATTGATAAACCAGCAATCCATAAGAATAATGTATGTGTTAATTCAGTTTCAAAAATAAAAATTAACGTAAAGACACGGATAATTGAATAAATACCTACTTTAGTAAGTAATGCTCCAAAAAGAGCTGAAACAACTGGATTAGGTACAACGTATGATTTAGGCATCCAATAATAAAGTGGAAACAAAGCAGCTTTAGTTGCAAAAACAAAGAATAAAATAATTCCAATTGCTGTCAGAATACCTTGTTGTTCTACTTCATAAACACGTTCAGCAATTTGAGCCATATTGACTGTTCCAACAACAGAATATAGGAATGCAACTGTTGTAACAAAAATAATTGAAGAAAACAAATTAATAAGCAAATACTTTAAAGATTCTCTTAATTGTGCCTTACCGCCTCCGAGTGTAATAAGTCCATAAGAAGCCATTAATAAGACTTCAAAGAAGACAAACAAGTTAAATAAATCGCCTGTTAAAAATGCCCCTGAGACACCACTAATTAAAAAGTAAACCATAGCATAAAAATAATGTATCTCTTTTTGTTCTGGAACAGTTCGCGTAGCAAAAAATATAATTGCTGTCGTTAAAATACTTGAAGTAAGTACAATTAAAATAGAAAAGATATCAGCGACAAATATAATGCCATAAGGCGCTTTCCATCCACCTGTTTCTAAAATAATACTTCCATTTGTAAATACTTCGTAAGTAATATAAATTACAAATAATAAATTAATCACAGCAAAAATTTTAGCTAAAGCACGTGAGAGCTTAACTTTTTTTGTTGTAAAAGCTAAAATAATTGCTGCAAATAATGGAATAATAATTGGTAAAATTGCTAAATTAGTCATTGTCGTTACCCCTTAACTCTTCAATATTATCTGTCTCATTTTCATTAATCGTTCGGTAAGCTAAAACTAAAATAACACTCGTTACACCAAAACTGATAACGATTGATGTTAAAATTAAAGCTTGTGGCAGAGGGTCAGTATATTGTGTAATCCCTTCTTGAATGATAGGGGGTTGACCGCGTTTAAGTTTTCCCATTGTCAAAATAAATAAGTGGGCAGCATGGGAAATAAGTCCTGTTCCAATCGCAATTCTTAATAACTGTTTTTGTAAAATATTATAAACTCCAACAGCAAATAAGAGTCCTGCTAAAATTGAAATAATAATTTCCATTTTATTTTGCCCCCTTATCTTTTCTTAATTTAATAAGTCCAAATATTGCAAAGACAGCAATACCTAAAACGGTAATTTCAAATAATGTATCCACTCCACGCATATCGACCAAAATAACATTAACGATATTGCTTCCACCACCAAGAGGAACTGATGTCTCGATGAAATAATCTGATATCTTATCAAACCAATTACTACTTACTGCTGAAATTCCTACTAAAGTCATCATCAAACCGAATCCAGCAGATATAAAGATATTTAAAGTTTTTGTTTTAATTGGTTCTTGTCTTTTCTTTAATTTAGGGAAATGATAAAACGTAAGTAAGAATAAAGCGACTGTAACAGTTTCAATAACTAACTGAGTTAATGCTATATCTGGTGCACGATAGATAACGAATAATATTGCAACACCATAACATACAATACCTAAAATTAAGATGGCAGCAACATTATTATTTGAAAATAATGTTGCAATTGCTGCGGTTAGAATAGAACCGACCACTACAAGTTCTAAGATTGTTACATCTGCAACATCATTAAAGTCAATTGCAAATCCATTTGTTAAATACATAGTTACAAACGTTACAATAAACATTGTTGCAATAATAATTGACATATACGTTCGTAATGATCCAGTCATATAAAACTTTGTTACTTTTTCTGAAGCAAAATCAGTCTTTTCAATTAACCAATCATAGACACGATTAAAGCTTAATTTTCCTGAGAAAATTGAATAAATACCCATCCATTTATTCATAGTTGTATACAATACTGTTCCAATACCTAACACAGTAAGTGACATAATAAATGGTGTATTAAACCCATGCCAATAACTAATTTGTGCAAAGTCAGTTTCACCACTAATACTTGTTGCTGCATGTGCTAGGAAACTTTGATTAAATAAGTTTGGTAATAAACCAATTAAAACAACACCTGTGACTAAAATAAATGGTGAAACAAGCATGCCTAAACTTGGTTCGTATTTTTTGTTTAAATCAATTTTAGCTTTATCTTTTTTCATAAAGACATCAAAGAATAGATACATTGAATAAACAAATGTGAAAATACTACCTAATACAGCTAAATAAGGAATAATCGTAACTAAAACATTAGTTATTGTTAAATTACCTTCATTTAAAGCAAGTGTTGATGTAAAGAATGCTTCCTTACTATAAAATCCGTTTAAAAATGGTAACGGGACACCAGCCATTGAAAATGTACCAAATAAAGCAAGTGTTGCTGTAATTGGCATTAGTGTAAATAATCCACCAAGTTTTCTAATATCACGTGTGCCTGTTTTTATATCAATAATACCTGCAACCATAAAGAGACTACCTTTAAATGTCGCGTGATTTAGTATATGGAAAACAGCAGCAAAGATAGCAGCTTTTGTACCAAAGCCTAACATAGCCATAATCATACCTAACTGACTAATTGTTGAATATGCTAAAATAGCTTTTAAATCCGTTTGACGAACGGCCATAAATGATCACCAACAAAGTGTTAGTATTCCAATAATACTAACGCTAATAAAGAACCATTCATATCCAGAAAATATAGGTGAAAATCTTGCTACTAAATAAATTCCTGCTTTAACCATTGTAGCTGAGTGTAAGTATGCACTCACTGGTGTAGGTGCCTCCATTGCATCTGGTAACCATATGTGGAAAGGGAATTGAGCAGATTTACTAAATGCACCGAGTAAAATAAATATTAAAATTAACGGTAAATATGTATGATTTAAAATTAAATCAGTTTGCTCAATCATCGCTTGAATACTCGTTGTTTTAGTAATCACTGAAAGTAATATAAGTCCACCAAGCATACTCAAGCCACCAAAAACAGTAATAAGCATTGACTTTAACGCACCATATCTTGAACGTTCATTAAAATGCCAGTACCCAATTAATAAGAAAGATGAAATTGATGTAAGCTCCCAAAAAGAATACAAAACAAACACGTTATCTGAAAGCACAACACCAAACATAGCAGTCATAAACATTAATAAATAAACATAAAATGAACCTAATCTTTCTGTGTGGTCAAGGTAATAAATAGAATACAAAACAACTAGCGTTCCAATACCACTTATTAATAAGACAAAGAGCAGACTTAATCCATCTAAATAGAAATCAAAATTTATACCAAGTGATGGTATCCAATTAACCGTTTGCATGACCGGTTGAAAGTCTTTGCCCACAAATTGAATAAAATAAATAAAAACAAACAAAGGTACTAGTGCAACAAAATAACCTGTATGTATTTTATGCTTAATTTTACTTACTTGCGGAATCAATAATGCAACCAATAATGGTGCAAAAACTGCAAAAATCATAAAATAATCCCCTTTTCAAAATATGTTATATTGCGTGAAAATATGTATAATTATTATAAGCAATTATTTCATAAAATTACACGTACAGTAAACAGTATAATGATTATGATAGCAAAAATAAAGGAATTTATTAAAATATATAATTAAGATGAAAAGATTGTGACTTATGAAAAAAATCACCCCCTATTTATTGTTTAAATTAAAAACTAAATATTAATAATTTTAAAGATAAACCAGTTCATGAAATAGTATTGAAACAATTAATATGTTAAACTAGACATTCTTATGCTATTAGTTAATAGGTAACATAATAGAAAAAGATATGTGTAAAATAATTATAGAGGTGACAGAATTGTTAAATAAATTTTTACCTAATAAACAAATCAGTTCAATTTATGATCTGACTCCTGAAGATTTAAGAGAAATTGGTATTAAAGGATTAATTATTGATTTAGATAATACACTTATACCATGGAATCAAACTCATGCTTCTAAAAAAGCAAAGGCATGGTTCAAACTATTTGTAGCAAGTGAAATTAAATTACTTATTATTTCAAATAATTCAGTTGATCGTGTGTCAACTTTTGCATATCCGCAAAACATCTATTATATAGGAAGAGCAAAGAAACCATTACCTATGTCATTTAGTAAAGCATGTGAAGATTTAAATCTAGAAAGACATGAAGTAGCAATTATAGGTGATCAATTGCTAACTGATATTTTAGGTGGAAATATGTCAGGCTTATATACAATTTTGGTCGACCCACTTGTTGAAAGTGACGCACCAATAACACAATTTAATAGAAAAATTGAAAGCTTATTGCTCGAAAGATTTTACAGAAAAGGTCAATTGAAAAGGAGAAAAATAGATGAGTGATATTTATTTTTGTGGCGGATGTGGTATAACTTTACAGTCGAAAGATAAAGACGCATTAGGTTTTGTACCTGCATCGTCGATTGAAAAAGAAGATGTTTTATGTAAAAGATGTTTTCAATTAAAACATTATAACAAACATATACCAGTATCTTTAACAGATGATGATTTTCTTTCAATGGTAAGTTCGATAGGTGAATCAAAAGGATTAATTGTTCATTTGATTGATTTATTTGATGTTAATGGCACATTAATTAGCAGTTTACCAAGAATTGTTGGTAATAATCCCATTATTCTTGTGGGAAATAAAATTGATTTATTACCTAAATCAACTAATGAGAGAAAATTAAAACAATGGTTACAGCAATTAGCAAATGAGGCTAATTTAAATGTCATCGATGTCTTTTTAATTTCATCAGCAAGCGGTTTAGGAATGAAAGAACTTGCTAAAAAAATGGAAGAATATCGTCAAGGTAATAATATTTATGTAGTAGGAATAACAAATGTTGGTAAGTCAACATTTATTAATAACTATATTAATGAATCAACAGGACTTAAAGAAGTTATAACAACATCCTATTTTCCAGGTACGACACTTGGATTTATTGAAATACCACTGGATGACCGAGCCAGTTTAATAGATACACCAGGGATAGTTAATCCAGATCAAATGGCTCATTATGTTTCTAATAAGGATTTAAAAATTATTACTCCTCGAAAAGAAGTAAAAGCTAGAACATATCAATTAAATAGTGGCCAAACATTATTTATTGGTGGCCTAGGTCGTTTTGATTTTATTAAAGGGGATAAACAGTCATTTGTTTGTTATTTTGCTAATGATGTACCGATTCATCGAACTAAATTAGATAATGCCGATGAGCTATATGACAAACAATTAGGTAAATTATTGACGCCACCTAATAAAGAAACATTAAAAAGCTTACCTAAACTAACTGAAAGCACGTATAAAATTGAACCAGGTCAGTCAGATATTGTATTTCCCGGACTTGGTTGGATTACAGCAAAAACAGGGGACGTCACTGTAGCTGCTCATAGTCCCAAGGGAACATCAACATCGATTAGAAAATCATTTTTTTAAGGAGATTTGAATAAATGACTTATCTATTTGGATTAATTGGTTATCCAATTAAACATTCATTATCACCGTGGATACACACTCAATTTATGGAAAAAACAAATATAACTGGTAGTTATGAAATATTTGAAATTGATCTAAATACAGATTTTAAACAAGCAATTGCTGAATTAAGAGAAAGAAACATAAACGGTTTTAATATTACTGTACCTTATAAAGAAAAGATTATCTCAGAGCTCGATTCATTAGATGATCAAGCTAAACGTATTGGTGCAGTAAATACAGTTTTAAACTATAAGGGTCAATTAATAGGCTATAACACCGATGGATTGGGTTATGTTAAATCACTTGAAATGGCATATCCAAAAATTAAAACAACAGATATAAAAATATTATTACTCGGAGCAGGTGGAGCAGCTCGAGGGATATATAATGGTTTAAAGGGCAGTGGTTACCTAAATATAGATATTGCTAATCGAACAATAGAAAAAGCTGAAGAAATTAAAAAAACATTTACTAAAGGCGAAACAAAAGTCATGAGCTTGCAAGCAGCTGAACAGGTATTAGATCAATATGATTTAATTGTACAAACGACTTCAGTAGGTATGAAGCCCAATGTAGCAGAGGAAATTGTGAATCTAAATAAATTAAAACCGAATGTTATTGTAAGTGATATTGTATATCAACCTATCATGACACAGTTTTTAAAGTCTGCACAAGAAAAAGGCGCTCAGATTCATACAGGACATACGATGTTATTATATCAAGCACAATTAGCTTTTAATATTTGGACAGAAACTCAAGTAGATGTAGGAAATATGGATAAAAAATTAGAGAAAATTTTGGAAGGTTGATTAAAATGTTAACAGGTAAACAAAAAAGTTATTTACGTTCAGAGGCTCATCATTTAAAACCACTTTTTCAAGTTGGTAAATTAGGTGTTAATGAAAATCTAGTCAAACAAATTGAAGATATCTTAGAAAAAAGAGAATTAATTAAAGTTTCAGTTTTACAAAATTGTGATATAGATAAAAATGATATTGCAGATGATTTAGCAGAACAAGCAAACGCTCATATTGTACAAGTTATAGGTAGTACAATTGTTTTGTATAAAGAATCGCGTGAAAATAAAAATATTCAATTACCCTAATGAATAGGATGAACATTTATGAAAAAAGTAGGTATTTTAGGTGGAACTTTTGATCCACCACATACCGGACATTTAATTGTAGCTAATATGATAAGAGAAGAGTTATCGTTAGAAGAAATTTGGTTTATCCCAACCTATGACTCACCTCATAAAGATTCATCTCAAGCAACGAGTCAACAAAGGTATGAAATGACAAAGCATGCCATTTCAGATAATCAGTACTTCAAAATAAATGATTGGGAATTAAAGCAAACAAATAAATCATATACGATTCACACAATGAGATACTTAACCAAAATGTATCCTAATAATGAATTTTATTTTATTATCGGTGCAGATATGGTTGAATATTTACCTAATTGGGAATCAATTGATGAATTAACAGAATTAATGACCTTTGTTGGCGTTAGTCGAATAGGATATAGTTTGGAAAGTGATTATCCAATTATTAAAAAGACGATACCTAACGTTTATATTTCATCAACTGATATACGTAAGCGGGTTAAAAATCAACAATCAATAAAATATTTAGTTCCAGAAAATGTTTATGCTTATATAAAGGAGTTTAATTTATATGGAAATAACTAAAATACTCTCGAAAGTTAAAAAAAATGTTTCCAAAAGTAGATATGATCATACTGTTAGGGTAATGAAAACAGCAATTAAGTTAGCAGAAATCCACAATGTTAATCAACAACAAGTAGAAATTGCTAGTGCATTACATGACTATTCAAAATGTGAAAGTGAAGATGATTTAAAAAATTATATTATTGAACATCATATCGATGCTGACTTACTTAATTATAATAAAGAATTATGGCATTCGCATGTTGGTGCTCACTATGCCCAATATAGCCTAGGTATAGATGACCGTTCGATACTAAATGCGATTAAATATCATACAACGGGCCGAGAAAATATGGATCAAGTTGAATTAATTGTCTTTATCGCAGATTTTATCGAGCCAGAACGAAAAATAGCAGGTATTGATAAGATTCGCAAGATGGCTGAACAAGACTTACATGAAGCGGCTCTATTAATTTTTAAAGCATCCATTCCTTACTTAGTCAGTTTAGAAGCAGTTGTCTATCCAGGCACACTTGATGCTTATAATTATTTAATTAAACTTAAAGGGGATCATTAATTTATGAAAAATAATAAAATGTTAGAAACAATTATTATGAGCTGTCAAGATACAAAAGCAGCAGATATCGTAGTTCTTGATATGAAAAAAGTAACACCTGTGGCAGATTATTTTGTCATAGCTGAAGCTTCAAACGAAAAACAAGTTCAAGCGATTGCAAGAACGATAAAAAATGATTTAGAAGCTATTGATTATTCGGTCACACGTATGGAAGGATTTAATGAGGGACGTTGGATTTTAGTTGATGCTAATGACATCATTTGTCATATATTCCATTCAGATGAACGTAGCCATTATAATTTAGAGCGATTATGGGGCGACGCTGAACAAGTTGAATTGAAAGATATTAAATAAAATGACTTATCAAAATTTTGCTTACTTTTATGATGAGTTGATGAGCCATGCGCCTTATAATAATTGGCTTAAATTTACAGAAGATATTATGAATAAAAATGAACTCGTTAATCCAAGGATTGTTGATCTAGGATGCGGCACTGGTGAAATAACATTAGGGTTAACTAACTATTCAAATGATGTTGTAGGTGTAGATTACTCTCAGGAAATGTTATCAGTAGCAAAGAATAAAGCAGCAGATCAAGGAAAAGATATTAAGTTGATTCACCAAGATATAAGAGAACTAGAAGGATTTACTGAAACTAATTTAATTGTCAGTTATTGTGATGTGATTAATTATTTAACAGAAGCAAGTGACGTAGAAAAAGTGTTTAATCTCGTTTATCATAGCTTAGCTAATAATGGAATTTTTGCTTTTGATATTCACTCACAAGATTATGTGCTCCAGCATTTAATTAATCATACCTTTGCGGATGTTAGTGAAAATACAGCTTATATTTGGGAATGTCATCCAGGTGATGAGATAGGTGCTATGGAACATGAAATGACGTTTTTTGTTAAAACTTCAACTGGCATGTATAGAAAAATAACTGAAGATCATAAACAACAAGTTTTTTCTCATACATTTTATCTGGATGCCTTAAAAAAATCTGGTTTTAGACAAATTAAAATTAGCGTGAATTATGATTTAGAAAATGAAGAAATAACAGAAGAAACTGACCGAATATTTATTACTGCAAAGAAATAACCTAGAAAATAATTTTCTAGGTTATTTTTATATTTTATTCTATTTTACAAGTCACTTAAAAATGAATATACTAAATAAGATTATATATAAAGGTTGTGATTAAATGTGTTAGAAAAGATTAAAAACAAGTCTAGCATTATTTTAATTGTTATAGCTTTACTGGCACTAATCAGTTTCTATCTCTATAATCAACAAAATCAACCAGATAACTTAACTGAGCAGATTGAATTTGATTTAATCAATGAAGTAGAAGCAGAAAATGAACAAAGTAATCACCAAGAGGTTATCGTAGTTGATGTAAAAGGAGAAGTAAATCAACCTGGTATTTATGAAGTCAACTCAGAAATGCGCGTTCATGATGTTATTCAACTTGCTTCAGGACTTACAGATCATGCAGATGAAAATCAATTAAATTTAGCTCAAAAAGTAATTGATGAAATGATTATTTAAGTTCCTCGAAAAACAGAAGAAGGAACGGAATCATTTGTACCACAATCAAATATAAATAATGATAAAATAAAACTTAATCAGGCAACAGTTGAAGATTTAACTACTTTAACAGGAATCGGTCCATCTAAAGCTGAAGCAATTATCACTTATCGTGATGAGGTGGGTATGTTCAAAGATGTTGATGATTTACTTAATGTATCGGGCATAGGGGAGAAAACTTTAGAGTCAATTAGAGATGACATTCAAGCCCCATAATTAATTTAGGAGGATATGTATGAAAGATTCACGTGTAAGTTGGCAACAGTATTTCATGGCTCAGGCTGAATTAGTATCATTAAGAAGCACATGCACAAGACTTAGTGTGGGTGCTGTTATTGTAAAGAATAATCGAATTATTGCAAGTGGCTATAATGGTAGTATATCTGATGGTGACCATTGTATGGATAAAGGTTGTTTAGTAGTTGATAACCATTGTGTAAGAACGATTCATGCTGAAGTAAATGCACTTTTACAATGTGCTCGTTTTGGGGTTTCAACAGAAGAAACAACAGTTTATGTAACCTATTTTCCATGTATTCATTGTGCTAAACAATTAATTCAAGCAGGTGTTGTCAAAGTTTATTATGGGTCAGATTATAGAAATGATCCACTAGCTATTGGATTATTTGAAGAAGCGGGTGTTGAAGTGATTCGAGCACCTCTAACAGATATCTCCGTGAAATTAATAAAAAATTAAAGGAGGTTACTTCGATTTGGCAAGGTCATTTACATGTTATAGCTGTTGCTATCTTAGTCAGCTTTATATCTATTCAAACTACTAATTATCTAATGATACTATTTTATGTAATTTGGTTAATCTATTTAGGAGTTATAAAAACATTAAATATTAACTTTATATGCGTGACGTTTATTGTACTCATCAGTAGCATAATTTTTTTACCTAATATAACAAACCAATTAAAGCCTGAAAACACAATAGATGATCAGGTCGTTCTTAAAGGAAGAATAAATTCTCAAGTTTATTTAAAAGACACCTCTTTATTTTTCACGCTTATACAAAATAAAGAGGTGAAAATTAATATTAGATATTTTTATGAAAAAGATGTTCGAGAAGTTAAAAGTGCTCTTAAAAATATTGAAACAGGTAGAAGTTGTGTTATTAAAGGAAAACAAAACAATCAAAAGCCAAAATCAAATCCAGGTCAGTTTGATTATGCAAAATATTTAGCTGATCAAGGAATTCATTCAGAAATTGTTGTTAAAAAAATAGATGATATTATTTGTGGTAAAAAAACTTTATTTACACCTATATGGAGTATTAGAAATAAACTTATATTTCTGCTAAAGGAAAATTATAGTGATTTTTCTAGTAGTTGGTTAATTGCTTTAGTTTTAGGTGAGGATAGCTTTATTAACACAGAAGTTATTGAAATTTTTAGACATTGGAATATCTCTCATTTATTAGCAATATCAGGACTTCATACGGCTATTTTTATAGGAATTCTCTATGCGATATTTACAAAACTACTTAAGCTAACGATTGAAAGAACACAAATACTTATTATTATTGCATTACCTCTTTTTACAATACTCTCCGGTGCAGAACCTTCAGTTATTAGAGCAAGCTTTATGGTGATACTCTTTATTGTTTTGAATTTATTAAAAATAAAATTATTACCAAGTGATATTTTAAGTCTTGTTTTTATAAGTCTTCTAATTATAAATCCTCTGTTAATTAACCATATCGGATTTCAGTTTTCGTTTGCTGTTACATTCAGTTTATTAATCTCCTCAAAATGGTTAAGTCAGACAAATAACCGACTGATTCAATCATTGCAAATTAGCTTTATCTCACAAATTATCATTTTACCTCTTCAACTCCATTACTTTAATGTATTTCAACCTTTATCAATTCTCCTTAATATTATCGTCATTCCGTATTTTACAATTATAGTAATTCCTGGGATGTTTTTGATGTTAATAAGTTTATTATTACCTTCATTTATTATTGCCTCTTTTGATGGTCTATTTCAGTCGATTCATCACTTGTTTTTAAAGTATTTATTTATATTAAATGACTTATTTCCAGAACATTTTATTGTTGGGGAATTAATTATGAATCATTTTTTGATATATTATCTTATACTATTTAGTTTTATGTGGAGTCTAGAAAAGTATCGAATGAAACAATCAATTATTTTTGGAATGGCTTTTATATTAATGATCTTTTATCTAAACACAAAAGAAACTTATTCATCTAAAGGTAGGGTGACGATGTTAGACATAGGTCAAGGAGATGCGATTATGATTGAATTACCTTATCGTGAAGGAGTGTTTATGATTGATGCGGGGTCTCACTTTTCATTTACTGACATGAAAGCGACAAAAACAGTTTATAATCAAGTTATTAAACCCTATCTTTACTATCGTGGGATTGATGTAATTGATGGTGTTTTTTTAAGTCATGATCATATTGATCATACAGGCAGTTTGCAATTTCTTTTAGAAGAATTTCATGTGAAAGAAGTATTCATTAGTCCGTATCACCCAGTTGAAAAAGAATTACTTGAACTTTTTAAAGAAAATAAAACAAAGTTAACAGTTATCCAACCAACAAAAATGTTTGAAAGAAGTAATTTGAAGTTTCAAGTGTTACATCCTGTCAAAGATTACCATGATGAAAATGATAATTCCTTAATTATCTACAGTAAAATTGGAGGAATTTCTTGGTTGTTTAATGGTGATGCTAGTACAAGTAATGAATTAGATTTAATTAAAACATTTCCTAAACTTAAAGTTGATGTATTAAAAGTAGGTCACCATGGTAGTAATACTTCAACTCATGAAACATTTTTAGAAACAATTAAACCACGGTATGCCTTAATTTCAGCAGGTGAAAATAATGTTTATGGTCATCCGACACCAAATATAATTGAACGTTTGCAAGCATACGGTATTTCAGTTTATCGAACAGATCAAGACGGCGCAATAGAATATGTGTTTAATATAAAAACAAAGGAAGCGTATTTTAATCATTATTTAAAATAAAAAGCATCACTACATAAATGTAGTGATGCTTTTTATTATCATTTAGTTAATTAAACTAATAACTACTCCAATACCAAAAATCATGATGAAAAATACGAGTGAAGCTGTAAATCCTTTAATAGAATCAACAACGTCGCTTCCCTTGTATTGTGGGTCTTTTTCAAATTCATTCATGTTAATCCCTCCTGTATTCTTATGTAATTATAATGTATATGTAGATAAAAAGCCACTTGAAACATTAATAAAATTACTGGTCTCAAGTAACATGCCTAGCATTGTTTTAATTATATCAATTATTAAAGAAATTTGCTATGATTAATCTATCTGTAAAAATAAGGATTGATAATAATGTCGTATATGAAAGTGTTAAGTGATATAAAAAAAGGTAATATTGCGAGTACTTATTTATTAAAAGGAACAGAAAATTATTTTATTAATGAATTAGTCAAAAACCTTACTAAATCTTTAGGTGAAAAAGTTGAAGGGGAAACACATCATTATGATTTAGCGGAAACATCAATTCAAGAAGTTATAATGAACGCTGAGACGTTACCTTTCTTTAGTGAAAAGAAATTAATATTTCTTCATAATCCGGTTTTTCTAAAAGCAAGACCAGATAAATTACCATTTATCCATGATGTATTTAAATTTGAAGAATATTTGCTAAATCCACCTGAATATTCACATATTGTCATGATAGCAAACTATGAAAAAATCGATGGTCGAAAAAAAATAGCTAAGTTAATTAATAAACATGCAGTTGTTGCAGATTGTTCACCTATAAAAGATTATGAAATGAAAAAATGGATTACGATGTTAGCTAAAGAACATTATATTCAATTTTCTAATGAAGCTTTGCAATTAATTGAAGCGGAACTCTCTAATAATTTAGTGTTATTAGAAAATGAAATCGAAAAAATAGCGATGTATTCAGGAAAAAACACTCAAGTTTCGCTAGAGACGGTTAAGCAACTACTTTCAGTTAGCACATCACAATCAGCACTTGAGTTAGTTGATGCTGTATTAAAGCGGAATTTAAAAGATGCCATTCACATTGCAACTGATTTAAAAAAAGCAAATGAAGAACCGATTGCCTTGCTTGCTTTACTTGCTTATCAATTTAGAATCATTTTACAAGTGAAATTGTTACTTCAATCTGGTATGAGAGAAAATGAGTTGCAAAAGCATATTAAAGCTCATCCCTATGTCATTAAATTAGCCGTGCAAAGAAGCAGACAGTTTTCAGTTGAACGTTTAGAATATATTATGCGTGAAATTGCTGAAACTGATAAAATTATTAAAAGTGGGCAAATGGAGAAGACTATTGCTTTTGAGTTACTTCTATACATGATGATTCAACAGACATAAAAAAACTGTCAAACTATTATAGTTTGACAGTTTTTTAATTAAGCTGTAATTGAATTAATCTTCTTAGCAAGACGAGATTTTTGGCGATCACCATTATTACGGTGAATAGCACCTTTTTGTACGGCTTTATCAATTTTTTGTACAGTTGTATTGAAATGTTCTTTTGCTTGATCAACTTCATTTGCTTCAATGAACTTTTCAACTTGTTTAATGTGTGTACGCATATCAGATTTTACTGATTGATTTTGATCATGCTTTTTGTTATTAGTATTAATTCGCTTGATGGCAGACTTTAAATTAGCCATTAAGTCACCTCCTAAAATAATATGATTCTTATCTTTAAGCTATCAATTATTTTTATAACTATCAACTCGTAGATAGACAACCTTCATCTTAACAAATTATTTAAGGGAATTCAAGATTTTTTTAAAAAATAATTACAAGCAAAATTAAATTGAATAGCGTATATTAGACATTGTCATTGAAACAGACGCTATTGATTGCTATAATAAAGAATGTACTAGATGAAAGAAAATGCAGGAGTGAACATTAATTATGGATAAACGAAATGAAAATGTAAGAAATTTTTCGATTATTGCTCATATTGATCATGGTAAATCAACATTAGCTGATCGAATTTTAGAAAATACACAATCCTTAACTCAACGTGAAATGAAAGAACAATATTTAGATGGTATGGATTTAGAACGTGAGCGTGGTATTACAATTAAATTAAACGCTGTACAATTAGAATACAAAGATAAAAAAGATGAATCATATACCTTCCATTTAATTGATACTCCTGGACACGTCGACTTTACTTATGAAGTATCAAGAAGTTTAGCAGCTTGTGAAGGTGCTATTTTAGTTGTTGATGCGGCACAAGGTATCGAAGCGCAAACTTTAGCAAACGTTTATTTAGCTTTAGATAATGAGTTAGAAATTATTCCGGTTATTAATAAAATTGACTTACCAAACGCAGATGTTGAAAAAGTAACTCAAGAATTAGTTGATATTGTTGGAGTGGATCCGAATGATGTAATCTTAGCTTCAGCTAAAGACAACATCGGAATAGATGAAATTATGGAAGCAATTGTTGAACGCATTCCACCTCCATCTGGTGATAAGAATGAACCATTAAAAGCTTTAATTTTTGATTCTTTATACGATTCATACCGTGGTGTTATTGCGTATATCTGTATTAAAGAAGGTGAAGTTAAAGTTGGTGATACTATTCAAATGATGGCTAGTGGTAAGGAATACGAAGTATTAGAACTAGGTGTATCCACACCTTCACCTGTCAATAAAGATAAACTAACAGTAGGAGATGTAGGCTTTTTAACGGCTGCTATGAAAGAAGTTAAAGACACTGAAGTAGGAGATACAATAACATTAGCTAATAATCCAGCAAGTGAAGCACTTGAAGGTTATCGTCAATTAAATCCAATGGTATTCTGTGGATTATACCCAGTTTCTTCAGATGACTATAATGGATTAAGAGAAGCTTTAGAACGCTTAGAATTAAACGATGCAGCTTTGCAGTACGAAGCAGAAACATCTCAAGCTTTAGGTTTTGGTTTTAGAACAGGTTTCTTAGGATTGCTTCATATGGAGATTATTCAAGAAAGAATTGAAAGAGAATTTAATATTGACCTCATTACAACAGCGCCAAGTGTTATTTATGAAGTTAAAAAAACAAATGGTGAAGTTGTTGAAGTTGATAACCCATCATTCATGCCAGATGCTCAGGAAATTGAAGAAGTTTATGAGCCATTCGTTAGAGCAGTTGTGATGGTGCCGAACGATTATGTCGGACCAGTTATGGAACTTTGTCAGAGAAAACGTGGTCAGTTCATTGACATGCAATATTTAGATGACATTCGTGTCAATGTTATTTATGAATTGCCATTATCAGAAATTGTTTTTGATTTCTTTGATCAATTAAAATCTCATACAAAAGGTTATGCTTCTTTAGATTATGAATTTATAGCTAATAAACCATCGAACCTTGTGAAGATGGATATTTTACTGAATCATGAACCAATTGATGCATTATCACTTATTGTTCATAAAGATTTTAGTTACAATAGAGGAAAGCAAATTGTAAATAAATTAAAAGATTTAATACCAAAACAACAATTTGAAGTACCTGTTCAAGCAGCGATTGGTAATTCTATTGTTGCAAGGTCAACAATTAAAGCAGTAAGAAAAGATGTTACTGCTGGATTATACGGGGGAGATGTCTCACGTAAACGTAAAGTATTAGAAAAACAAAAAGAAGGTAAAAAACGCATGAAGATGGTTGGGTCAGTTGAAGTTCCACAAGAAGCCTTTATGTCAGTGCTGCAATTAGATGATGATTAATATATGTTTAATATTTCTAAGTAGTGGAATACATGTTATTGAGGTTAGTACTACTCTACCAAATTGAGTAGCTCTAGATATCTAGAGCTACTTTTTATTGAGTAAGCTTCTTTATTGACAAGATAAACATAATTTGTTAATTTATAATTAGCATTAGCACTCAAGATGTGCGAGTGCTAAC